>OLOX01000502.1_pt1 | contig 40980 bp, 33 predicted proteins | sample 1672091 | NCBI WGS metagenome assembly OLOX01 (sample SAMEA3136644, study PRJEB25190) | human gut metagenome | reverse complement strand
TATCCCGTCACACGGCTCGATGTGGGGCTTCCCACATATCGCCGCGTCGCGGCTGAGGGAATACTGCATTGCGCGAGGGGTGAAGGCGGGTATTGCAGAAACAAAAATTTAGATATATCTTTGTATCCAAAACCCAGATACCATGAAAAGAATATCTATCCTTTTAGCGGGGATGGCCTGTGCGCTCGCATCACAAGCACAGGTAGCAAGCCCAGCCATGCCTGACGAATCGGAGATGAAGGCCTACCTGATGGTCTATCACAAGGACGAGGACCACGGACTGCACTTTGCCATAAGCCGCGACGGGCGTCAGTTCAAGGCCCTCAACGACGACAATCCCGTGATGGCGGGCGACACCATAGCCACCCAGAAGGGTGTGCGCGACCCCCACATATACCGCGGACCCGACGGAGCATTCTACCTCACCATGACCGACCTGCATGTCTATGGCAGACGCGACGGCAAGCGCGACACCGAGTGGGAACGCCCACGCGAGACTTACGGCTGGGGCAACAACAAGAGCATCGTGATGATGAAGTCATACGACCTCATCAACTGGACGCACAGCATAGTGCGGTTCGACCGCCTCTTCAGCGGATGGGACGAGATAGGGTGCGCATGGGCACCGGCCACCATCTATGACGACCGCACGGGGCGGTATATGGTCTACCTGACCATGCGCCACAAGGACGAGCCGGCCAAGCTGTATTATGTGTATGCAAACGAGGCGTTCGACGGTGTGGGGACCGCCCCGCAGGTGCTTTTCCAATATCCCGACTCGACCAAGGCCGCAATCGACGGCGACATCACCAAAGTGGGCGACAGATATCACCTGATGTACGTGAGCCACGACGGTACCGCCGGAATCAAGCACGCCACCTCCGACCGCCCGACGGGAGGATGGAACTATGACCCGCGCTGGGTCGACGACTCGCCCGTAGGATGCGAGGCCCCACACGTCTACAAGATGATAGGCGAGGACAGATGGATACTGATGTACGACATATACCGCAACAAGCCCATGACCTTCGGATTTGTCGAGACGACGGATTTCGACACCTACCGTCCGCTGGGGATGTTCAACAACGGCAAGATGCGCACGCTCAACTTCTCGTCGCCCAAACATGGCGCGGTGGTGCAGATAACAGGCGAGGAGGCAGACGCCCTTGAGGAATATTGGGCCGCGAACGCGCGCGGATATGATAGGCACGTGCCCGACATAGAGCCCAACGCGGCCAATCCCGTGATTCCGGGCTATTATGCCGACCCCGAGATAATGTACTCCGAGCAGACGGGACGCTATTACCTCTACCCCACCACCGACGGCTACGAGGAGTGGCGCAACCACGACGCGCACATATACTCGTCGCCCGACCTCAGGACATGGACCCGCGAGGGAACCGCCCTTGACCTCAAGACCGATATCAGCTGGGCCGACGAGAAACTGTGGGCCCCCTGCATCATCGAGCGCAAGTATGATGACGGCTACAGATATTTCTATTATTTCGTGGCCGACGGCAACATAGGCGTAGCCACTTCCGACCATCCGGCAGGCAAGTTCACCGACCCTCTCGGCCGACCCATGCTGACGCAGCCCGAGAGCGGCCCCATGCGCGGACATCTCATAGACCCCGATGTGTTCCGCGACCCGCAGACAGGCAAATACTATCTCTACTGGGGCAACGGGTTCCTGGCCGTGGCCGAGCTGGCAGACGATATGCTGTCGGTTGCCGACTCGACATTCAGATATGTCATACCCTCGGCCAAGCGTCAGGAATATCATTACAACGAGGCTCCCTACGTCTTCTATCGCAACGGCAAATACTATTTCACATGGTCAGAGAACGACACCCGCAGCCCCGAATACCGCGTCAGGTACACCATGAGCGACTCGCCCACCGAGGCCACGGGGGATGTCAGCGACACCTTCGTGATAGCCAAAGACCCCTCGCGGCAGGTCTACGGCACCGGGCATCACGCAATCATCAACAAGCCCGGCACCGACGAGTGGTATATCGTCTATCACCGCTTCCAGCGCCCCGGCGGACTTGACCGCGGATGGTCTGCGGGCTACTACCGCGAGGTCTGCATCGACCGCCTCCATTTCAATCCCGACGGCACAATCCAGACCGTAAAGCCGACACTATAACCCTGTTCCCCAACGCCCGGAGGGGCACCGTCATCCATAGGGATGAACGCATATTCATGATTGAACCCCGCCAGTGGCGATGTCATAGGCAGCTACTTATGACATCACCCCTGCGGGGTTCGGATTGTCTATATACCAACCTGTCCCCGAGTTCCCGCTGGTCACCCGGGGCTATACATGACGACGGCCCTCCGGGCCTGTTACCGATCTCTCAGCTATTGAACTCGCGTTCGCGCTGTTCCTTGAATTTCTGCAGGTCGGCCATGGGCACGGGCCATTTCGACTTGCCCTGACGCTCGTAGGCTATGCCGTCGACCAGAGCCACCTCGGGCGAGGGGTCTACGTCGACACGATAGATTATCTTGTCGCCCACAAGCTCGAAATCGGTCGAGATCTTGCTGTTGGCAACGCGGCCCAGACGGTTGTGCACGGCGTCGCGCACGGCACGGTCAAACTTGTCCTTGACCGTGGCGAGGTCGTAGTTCTCGTGACGGTTGTTGAGATAGGTGAAGTCGTTGTGCAGCCCGGTGGCATATCCGCTGTCACCCACCCCGACATAGAGGCGGCCGCCACGGGTGTTGAGGAAGCTCGATATGACCCTGAGTATCTCGGTCAGCTGCTCGCGCTCGTTGGGGAACATGTGGTTGCCCGCCGGATAGATTATCGAGGTCTTTAGCTCGGTAAGCTGGTCCTCCTCGGCCACGAGCATCGACTCGGGCAGCTGTACCTTGAGGTCCATGAGCTGATATATCTTGCGGTGCAGTGTGCGTCGCACCTCATAGACGTTTGAGTGCTCGAGCATGTTGTAGCTCAGCACGAGGCGTGCCAGCTCTGACGTGCGCTCGTCGTTGTTGTCGCGCGCTATCTCCCAGAGCCATTCGGCCTTGTATGTCTTGTCGAGCTGGTTGATGATGCGCAGGTGTGTCAGGCGTGTCTCGATGTCGGGATACGAGGCCACGAAATCCTTGTTGTCGTTGAGCAGCTTGGTGAGGCGGTCGTCGCCGATCTTGCCGCTGTCGCCGAAGAGGCGTATGGTCTCGACCAGCTCCATGCGGTTAGAGAAATATGTGACGAGCTGCGTGTCGTTGAGCAGACGCGCCATGATGCGGGCCACGGCCAGATAACTGTAGGTCTGTATATGGTCCTTGCGCAGCATACCCTCGCGGTCTATGAGGTGGATGAGCTCGCGCATCTGCTCAGGCTCGATGAAGTTCTGGGCCGAGCGGGCACCGTCGATGTCGGCATGCTCCGAGGCGTCGACCTCGGCGTCGTCAGGCTCGAGCAGGTGGTCGTCGCAATAGTTCTCGAGCAGGCACTTGAATGCCTCGGTCTGCTGGAAGCGCTCGTCCGAGTGCTCGACAAAGCTTCCCTTGATGGCCGTGTACTGGTGTATGGTGTCGATGCGGGCTATGACGAATTCGCCTTGCTCGAGGTCTGCCTCACGCCGGTCGATATAGAGCGAGAAGCCACCCTCGCTGATGCACAGGTAGCGGTCGGGGTCGACACGGCTCACCTGCACCAGCCACTCGTCGTCGGGCGTGAGGGCGACCTGCAGGTAGTTGTGTATCAGCTCGCGCATATTGAACATCAGTTGTCCCGTGGCCTCGTCGCGTCCCATCACCTCGGCCTCGTACAGGCACAGGCGCCCGGTCTTGGGGTCGGTAAACGAGTCGGCGGTGGGGATGATGGGATATGACACCATCTGCTTGGGGGTGATGATGCCCTCGCCGACAAAGGTGTCGTCCTCGATGCGGCAGCGCAGGTCATAGCGATGGCCGGGCACAGGGCCGAGTATCACTATCTGTACCTTGTCGCCCACGTCGGGGGTGATACCCTCCATGGCAGGACGCATGTTCTGGTTAGGCGAGAAGAGGGACTTCTCGACATCGCGCCACAGGCGGTGGAACTGTGTTATGTCCTGACGCGAGGCCTTGAGCTTCTCGGGCACGCGCTCGTTGAGCAGCACGCGGATGCGGCGGGTGCCGAAGAGGTCGGTGGGGATGCCGTATTTCATGTGCTCGCCACGCTCGACGGGACTGAACGTGAACGAGTCGCCCGAGAGGCTCATCAGGGCGTTGTTACCCTCGAAGAGGAGCGTCTCGGTCGAGAGGGCGGCCGCCTTCGAGACGGCTATCTTGGAGCAGAGAAGGTTGATGTCACCCAGGTCGTTCCATGTGAACTCGAGGGGAGCCGATATGTTGAACAGGGTGGAGAGCGCCTTGCGCACAAGCTGGTCGGCGTTGACCGTTACGAGCAGGGTCACGTAGCGGTAAAGCTTGGAGCGGTAGAGGGCCCTCTGGTAGTCGGTCTCCTCGCCCTGGAGCAGCAGACGCAGCGAGAGGGCCTTGACCATTTGCTGTATGGCGGTGCGCTCGGTCGGCCCCGTGAGCACGTCGATATGGCGGCTCTCGTTGGCGATATACATGTCGAGCATCTCGACAAACGCCTTCGAGAACAGGTGCATGAACCTGGGGTTTGAGTGCGACAAGCGTATGATGTCGAATATGTCGTCTATGTATTGCGACACCGACTTCTTGCGCAGCGAGAAGAGGGCCATCGCCACGCGCATCCTCTCCTCGGGCTTGTAGAGGTAGCCCGAGAGCTTGAGGCGCTCAAGGGTCTCGTCGATATATTTCTGGTCCTCGCGGGCGTTGATCTTCTCGAGCGCCGACACATAGTCGGAGGTATGGGTGATTATCTTGTTGAGGCGGTCCTGATACTCGACCCTCTCGTGGGGGGTACACTGGCGCAGGTAGCTCGAGTTCTCGAGCAGGTTGGTGCATATCGAGTTGAACGACTTGAGCAGCGGCATGCGGCGCTGACGGCGCTTGCGCACAGCCGGGACGGGCGACGCCTCGGGGGCAGGGCTGTTGAGCCATTCGGTGAGGTGACGCGACACGGCATCTGCCACGGTTATGACCCAGAGGGGATTTCCGGCGGCAAGCTGGTCGCGCGACTCGGCCAGTTCGGGCAGCGTGCGGAAGAGACGCCTCAGATAGCGGTGCATCCCGAGCCCGGTCGAGTCGAGCTCGAGGAACTGGTCGACGGAATAGAGGGGTATGCCGCGGTTCTTGCCGCTGACAAGCTCCAAATCCATGCGCACCATATTGATATCCTTGACACGGCACTTGACAACCTCGTTGAGATGCAGACGGTCGTGGTTGCCGGGATACAGACGGAACATGAGGCCGTTCCAGTCGGCCACCTCATAATAGCCCGCCGAGTTGAGGTCGGTCTTGATACGGAACTCGTATGTATGTCCTACGGTATATATCTGCGGTATTATGGCAGCTATGTCCTGCATGAATATGGGGTCGCCAGACGGGTCGAATCCCTTGACTATACACTGCAGGCGTTGAGGGCGGTTCTGCCTCTGAAACTCAAAAGCCTTGACGTCATACTCGCGTCCTCTCGAAAAAATCTGAAAATAGAGGTTGCCCCCTACCACTTTACTCCCGCGGACGGGAAACGTAATCTTTTCTCCTTGTTCCATTGATGGTATTATTTGATAATTATAAAGATATGTTCTGACATTAACATTAAAAGACAAATAAAAATCCCCCGGCCCGGCATCGCGGTCACTGGAGATTTTTGATGACCCGGTTGCCCGGGCGGTTGTTGAGGGTGAGCGAGGCAAAAAGCTCAGACTCGGCGTTGCGGTTTTCCGAGCGGTAGGATATGAAATAATGCTCGCGCCCCATGAAATCGAATATGAACGACGCCGTGTCGACAGGCTGCCAGGGCTCGCGTCCGGGCATCACACGCTCTGTCACCTTCACGTCAAACCCCTTGACCTCGACGGCCAGGCTCACCGCTCCGTCCTCACGCACGCCGCGCAGCCCGTGGCGCCTCAGCACCACCGTGCCGTCGTCGCCGCATATCAGCTCGACAGCCGGAGCTGCGGTGACACCCTCCTGCGATATGACACCTCCGAGAAGATACTGCCTTACCGGCCCTCCCGAAGGTTTCCGGCCCAGAAACGCCACCACAGCAGCCGCGAAGACGACTGCGATGACATAGAACTCGACGCTCTGCAGGATGGATAACGGAAGCATAACGCAAAGTTACAAACCTTTCGCGAATAGATGGCCGAATATCAGTGAAAAGTTGTAAATTTGTAACCGAAAATTATCATAATGACAAAATATCACGACCTCACCCACCCTTTCGGGCTTGAACTCGGAGGAAAAATAGAAAATCTGCGCATAGCCTATCACACATACGGCACCCTCAACGCGAGCCGCGACAACGTCATCTGGGTATGCCACGCCCTCACGGCCAACAGCGACGTGGCCGACTGGTGGCCGCACACCGTCGAGGCCGGACGGTTTCTCGACCCTGACAGATGGTTTGTGGTGTGCGCCAACATACTCGGTTCACCATACGGCACTACCTCACCACTCCACAACGACCCGGCCACAGGCAAGCCGTACTATCTGCGGTTTCCCCGCTACACCATACGCGACATCGTGAACGCCCACCGCGAGCTGGCCTCGCATCTGGGCATAGACCACATACACGCCCTGGTGGGATGCTCGGTCGGCGGATTCCAGGCCGTGGAGTGGGCCGTGATGGAGCCTGACAGATTCGGCAAGCTCGCCCTCATGGCCACAGATGCCGTGGCCACACCCTGGACCATAGCCATCGACGAGACGCAGCGCATGGCCATAGAGGCAGACCCGACATGGGGCGACGAGCGCCCCGACGCAGCGGCAGGCGGACTGGCAGCCGCACGCGCCATCGGCCTTCTGAGCTATCGCGGCCCCTCGGGCTACAACATCTCGCAACGCGATACCGAGGAGCTGCCCGAGGTGCACCGCGCATCGAGCTACCAGCGATATCAGGGGGAGAAACTGGTGAGGAGGTTTGACGCGTATTCATATCACGCAATCCTCGACGCCTTCGACACCCACGACGTGGGACGCGGACGCGGCGGAATGGCAGCCGCCCTGCGTGGCATCAAGGCCGAGACGATAGTGGTCGGGCTGACCACCGACATCGTATTCCCGCCCGAAGACATGCACCATCTGTCAACACTCATCCCCGGCGCGAGATACACCGAGATACAGTCCCCCTTCGGGCATGACGGATTCCTGGTCGAGTCTGACCAGCTCAACGCCATCATGCTTCCCTTCCTCGGGGTCACGACGGCTTGACGGGGCTCGCCGAAGGTGCAGGGGTCTCGCCCTGAGATAGCGGACGGTCTGAGTTATAGTCGATGGTGAGGACGTCTGCCCCTGAGGTCTCGTTGAATATCCTGAGGCCGAAATCGGGAGCCACGGCGATGATATGCTCGAACAGGTCGCTCTGTATAGCCTCGTAGGCGGTCCACGCCGTGGTCGAGGTGAAGCACCATATCTGCAGGGGCACCCCGTTCTCGGTCGGCGGCATCAGGCGCACCAGTATCTGGTTGTCGCCCGAGATGCCGGGATTGTCGAGGAGCCACTGGCACATGTAGGCACGGAAGAGGCCCATGTTTGTCGAGACCGTTCCGTTGACGGTGGCCAGCCCCGGATCGGGCACCAGCTTCTTGCCTGACGCTTCGAGCTTGTCGACATAGGGCTTTACGATGGGATATTTGTCAAGCACGCTGCCGAGCGTATCCTTGTCGAGCGTGGTGATGCTGTACGAGTCGAACAGTATCGAGCGCGCTATCTGTCGCACCCCGCTGTCCTTCATGCCCCTCCAGTTCTGGAACGAGCCGGAGATGAGGGTATAGGGAGGTATGGTGACGATGGTGTTGTCCCAGTTCTGTACCTTGATGGTGGTGAGCGAGGCGTCTATTACGATGCCGTTGGCTATTGACGAGGGCACCACAATCCAGTCTCCGACATGGAGCATATCGTTCTGCGCGAGCTGTATGCCGCCGACAAGACCGAGTATGCTGTCCTTGAATACCAGCATCAGCACGGCGGCAAACGCGCCGAGGCCGCCCAGAAGCACCGCAGGAGACTTGTCTACGATGATGGCTACACAGATAATTACGGTGACAACCCATATTATGCCGAGTACGGTGTCGAGTATGCCGCGCAGGGGGAGGTTGCGGGTATTGCGTTTCTCCTCAAAGCGCACCCATGCGAACGAGCTTACCGAACACAGCGCCATGCAGATGGTCAGGGCCGTGTAGACAAGCGCGACCCTGTAGAGGACAGTGTTCAGCAACGACGTGCCTGTCAGGGCGAATGGCAGCAGGGCCAGCACAAGCAGCGGGGGCACTATATGGCTGCATCTCGTCAGCACATGACGCTCTATCAGCGTATGCGCCACATCGGGATTGCGCACCAGTATCACCTTGCGTATGGCGATCTTGATGAGATATGCCAGCGTTATGCCCACAAGCATCGCCACAGCGACGATGATGATGACATAGATTATCTCGACAAGGGTCTTGTCCCTGCCGAGCCCGAACCAATCCAGAAAACGATGGATATTGGACAGCAGCCACTGGGCCACCGTATGAGACGGGATAATGTCATTGAGAAGCATAAGCGGGCGTTGATTGACGTGATTATGTCAATACAACGCCCGTATGGCGGATAAAGTTCGGGAGATCACATATGCAGCCTATGCCCCATGCGCTCCTGTTTGGTGAGCATATAGCGCCGGTTATACTGGTTTGCCGGTATCTCGATGGGCACATTCTCGACCACCTCGAGGCCGAATCCCTCGAGCCCCCTGCGCTTGACGGGATTGTTGGTCATCAGGCGCATCTTCTCAACACCGAGCATATGCAGTATCTGCGCACCCACGCCATAGTCGCGCTCGTCTGCCTTGTGGCCGAGATGAAGGTTGGCGTCCACGGTATCAAGGCCCTCCTCCTGCAGCTTATAGGCTTTTATCTTCTCCATCAGGCCGATGCCGCGCCCCTCCTGGTTCAGGTAGAGTACGACGCCCTTACCCTCCTTCTCAATCATCTCCATCGCCTTGTGCAACTGCTCGCCGCAGTCGCAACGCATCGAGCCGAATATGTCGCCTGTGGCACACGACGAGTGTACCCTGACGAGCACAGGCTCTTCGGGTGTGATCTCACCCTTGATGAGCGCGATATGTTCGAGCCCGTTGCTCTTCTGGCGGAAGGGAATAAGCCGGAAATGTCCGTAGGCAGTGGGCATGTCGACCTCGACACCCTCCTCGACAAGGCTCTCTGTGGCCAGACGGTAGGCTATGAGGTCGCGTATGGATATGAGCTTGAGTCCCCACTGGTCGGCACGCTCGCGCAACTGCGGCAGACGTGCCATGGTGCCGTCGGGATTGAGTATCTCGATGAGCGAGGCCGCGGGATTGAGCCCGGCGAGGCGCGCAAGGTCGATGGCAGCCTCGGTGTGCCCCGCACGGCGCAGCACACCGGCATCCTGGGCATAGAGGGGGTGCACATGGCCGGGACGTCCGAAATCCGAGGGCTTGCGCGACGGATCGGCAAGAGCGTTTATCGTGGCGGCACGGTCGTGGGCCGAGACACCCGTGGTACAGCCGGGCAGCAGGTCAACGGTCACGGTGAACGGAGTTCCGAGCATCGAGGTATTGTCGGCCACCTGATGCCCGAGCTCAAGCTGCTCGCAACGGCTGATGGTGAGGGGCGCACAGAGCTCGCCGCGCGCGTTGGTGATCATGAAATTGACATGGTCGGGAGTGACTTTCTCGGCAGCGATGATGAGGTCACCCTCATTCTCGCGGTCCTCGTCGTCGACAACGATCACGAACTTGCCTTGGCGGAAATCTTCGATAGCCTCGGCGATGGTGTCAAGCTTTATATTTTCCATAATCGGTCTTGATTAGCTTTGTGGATTGATGAGGTTGATGATGCGCCCGGCCACCGTGCTCACCGTCTCGAGCTCGGCACGCAGACGGCGCTGGGTGTACCGCCCATATAGCCAGACAGGCACACCTATGGGGAAAAATACTATCATGACACGCGACAGCCACACCTTGTGGCACGGGCTGATGAACCATAGCGAGCGTATCACGGGAATATCCATGAGTGTATTGATGACCATCTTGTCGCGCGAGTTTGACAGGCGGTCTATGAGCTGTTCCATATCCTCGCGCAGGGCATGGAGAGCCGGGCGGTCATAGCCCCTGAGCCAGTATGCCGCGTATGACTGTGACGCTGGATTGTCAGCCAGATAGGCCGCGACCTCGTCCTGAAGATGGCGCAGGCGCTCGACGGCGATGGCCGGACGTACATCCTCCATGACAACCTCCTTCATCTCGACATTGCGCACCTCGCTCACACCGAAGAATTTGCGGAAGAAATTCATGTAGGCGTCCTTGTTGAACACCGCCGAGTCGTTGACAGCCTTATAGGTGAAGAACACGCCGAGAGGCAACAGTACGGCTGCACTGAGCCACATACCCTCCCATACGGGTATCTTTCCGTCGCGGGCCATCTTGTAGCCCATGTTGTCTATGATATAGTAGAATATGAACAGGAATACCGAGATGACCAGCGGCGTGCCCAGACCACCCTTGCGGATGATGGCACCAAGAGGAGCACCGATAAAGAAGAATATGATGCACGCGAACGAGAGGGTGAATTTCTTCTGCAGCTCTATGGCATGGCGGCGTATGGTCTTGAGCTCGTCGGCCTGCTGCAGTGCACGGAACTCATACTCCTGCTTGGCCCTCTGCGCCTTGCCGAGAGCCTGATTGAGATAGTTGAGCTCTGTGCCCGACGACGCACCGCGCATCAGCGAGTCGACATTGAGCGGCTTTGCCACGGCGACATCGGGCTTGAGCCTCTGCACCGCAGGGACCGAGGTCGACGGACGGTAGGTCTCGTATGGCTCGGACTTCAGCAGCGACTGCATCCTCAGCGTGGTGCCGTATGCATGTGCCGCCGAGTCGGCGACGGCACCCACCGAGTCGATGGTGGCCTGCAGCTCGGCCATGTTCTTGCCCACATACTGGTTGCGCATCCCCTGCTCGTCCATGCGGTTGAAATTGGCGTCAAACTTGACCATGATCTCCTTGGTCGTGAAAGACTCGCGGCGGTATGGCACGTTCCTCATCTGCGCCCCGGCATCTTTCAGGTTCTCGAACGACTCGCCCGACCACAGCTGAAGGAAGAGCCTTGTCTTGTCGGGGGTGATTGACATTTTGCCAGAGTCAGCCAGGATAATCGACGAGTTCTCAAATCCGCGCGACACGTCATATATCATCATGTCATAGAGCACACCGGTCTCGCGGTCTTTCTTCTCGACAAACAGGTTGTAACCGGGAATCTGGTCATAGAACACCCCTTCGGGAATCTCGACCTCGGGGGTCTTCTGACGCACCGAGTAGAGCAGGGTCCACATCTTGGTCTGCGCCACGGGCAGCACATTGTTCTGGAAGAAGAACGCCCCGATGGCGATGAACACCATGAGGATAGTGAGGGGTGCCATGGTGCGGAGCAGCGATATGCCCGACGCCTTCATGGCCGTGAGCTCGAAATTCTCGCCCAGATTGCCGAATATCATCAGCGACGCCAGCAGTATCGCCAGAGGCAATGCCATCGGCACAAATGTCATGGCGGCATAGAAGAACAGCTCGCCCAGCACATCGACCCCGAGTCCCTTGCCCACCATCTCGTCGATGTAACGCCACAGGAACTGCATCAGCACTATGAAGAGGCAGATGCAGAACGTCATCAGGAACAGAGGCAGGAAGCTCTGCAGGATGAACAGGTCCATTCGTTTTATGCGCAACACGTTACGGTATTCGGAGTGAGGTTTTGCAAGGTTGGTTGATACGGTTGATTCATAAAAGGCGTCCAGCCATCATGTCGGACTGAACGCCTTTATGGGGTTATGTAGCGTCTGCGGCGGCTTACTGGATGCCGAGACGTGACTTGACGGCGGCGGTGATGTCGGCGACATCAGAACCTGTATAGATGGCCTGGCCCTTCTCGAATACGAAGGTGTACGAACCCTCGGCGCCGACGGCCTGGACAGCCTGCATCACTTTCTCCTGGATGGGAGCCATGAGCTGCTGCTGCTGACGCTGGAGATCCTGCGAAGCGGTGGCCTGGAACTGCTGTATCTTGTTGTCGAGCTCCTGCATCTCCTGCATGCGGCGGTCCTTGATGGTCTGCAGTGTGCTGGGGTCAAGGGCCTGGAACTCCTCATATTTCTTGCGGAACTCTTCCTGCAGCATCTTGAACTCTTCGGCGTACTTCTTGTTGGCAGCCTCAAGCTGCTCGTTGGCTGTCTTGAGCTCGGGCATTGACTCCATTAGAGACTGGGTGTCGATGATGGCGAATTTCTGCGCGAATACGCTAAAGGGGAGAGCAACCAGAATTGCGATTAAAAGTCTTCTTAACATCGGTGTTTTGATAAGTTTAGTTTTATGAGGTGCAAATATACTCAATTTATTTGGAATAACCTAACTTTTCGAGGACCTCGTTGGATACGTCGATTCTCGGTGAGGCGAATATGATGTCTGCCGACGACGCACGGTCGAATATGCACTGGTATCCGCGCTCCTCGGAAACCTTCTTGACCGCATTGTACACATCGTCCTGGATGGGCTTCATCAGCGACTGGCGCTTCTTGTAGAGCTCTCCCTCGGGCCCGAAATATTTCTGGCGCAGCTCGGCGGCGCTCTTCTCCTTGGCCACGATCTCCTCTTCCTTCTTCTTCTTCTGCTCGTCGGTCAGGAAGACCATCTCGTTCTGATAGTTCTTATACAGGGTCTCGGCCTCCTTGGCCACCCCCTCGACCTCTTTCTGCCAGCGCAGCGAGAGCTGGTTCAGCTGCTCGTTGGCCATCTCGTACGAGGGTATCGACGAGAGTATGTAGTCCATGTCGACGAGGGCGAACTTCTGGGCGGAGGCTCCGAGCCATCCGCACACCATGACGGCGAGGGTTATGAATAGCTTTTTCATCTATGCGTGAGTTGAGAGTATTTGGTTTTAAAACTGTTCCTATATCTGTTAAGACATCCGGGAAGCCGAAAAGTTTAACGGCATCAGAATTCCTGACCCAGAATGAAATGGAAATGCGAGCCGCCCTTCTCTCCGTTCACCTTGTCGAAACCGTATGCCCAGTCGATACCCATCATGCCCACCATGGGGAGGAAGATGCGCACGCCGGCTCCGGCCGAACGCTTGATGTCGAACGGCGAGAAATCCTTGATGTCGCTCCAGGCGTTACCACCCTCGGCAAATGCCAGACCGTAGATGGTGGTCGAGGGCTGCAGCAGGAAGGGGAAATGGAGCTCGACACCGAATCGTGTATAGGCCCTGCCGCCACCCTCATAGTAGGGGGTGAACTGGCCGTTGTCATATCCGCGCAGGGCGATGGTCTCCTGTGCATAGGTGTACGACCCCGACATGCCGTCGCCACCGACATAGAATGTCTCGTAGGGGGACTTGAGATAGCGGTTATACGAGCCGAGCAGACCGATGTCGGCACGGGTCATCAGCACGAGGGTATATTTGCTGTCCACACTGTTGAGCGGGGTGTAGGTGCGCGAGAGGAACTTGAGCTTCCAGTACTCGACCCAATGGTAGAGCTGCCGATGTGCCTCGTCGGTGTTCTCGCCCGCAAGCTTCTTCCAGTCCTTCTTGCCGAACAATGAGGCGGGCGGGGTGAGCTGTAAGCTCAGCGAGAAGCTTGAGCCGCTACGGGTGTACTGCGGGTTGTCTATCGAGTTGCGCGCCAGTGTCAGGCCGAGCACGAGCGAGTTTGACGTACCGTTCTGCATATTGAGCAGATAGGCCCAGTTCTTGACATGATACCAGGTATAGCCCAGGTCGGCGTTGAAGGTGAAATAGTCGTCGGGCCAGCTGAGACGCTTGCCGAAGCCTACGTTAACGCCGAGCATCTGCAGATACTTGTTGGGGTCGTAAGAGTCCTCGTACGAGTTGTTGTAATAGTCGTTATAACCGTTGCCGTATCCATAACCATAGCCGTAACCGTATCCGTAGCCATAGCCGTTATAGAGGCTGTTCATATAGCGGCGTCCGTAATACGACGAGTTCACGCCGGTCTGGCGGCTGTAGTAGGCAGATACAGAGAGCTGGTTGGGTCGTTTGCCGCCGAACCACGGGTCAAGGAACGACACAGAGTATGCCTGATAGTAGCGGGCGTTGGTCTGGGCGGATATGGTGAACTGCTGTCCCTCGCCCTGGGGGATGAGGCCCTTGTATGAGTTGGGATAGAAGAGGTTCTTGATAGAGAAGTTGGTGAATTTGATGGCCACCTTGCCGATGATGCCGGTCTGGCCCCAGCCCATCGAGAACTCGAACTGGTCATTGTTCTTTGACGCGAGGTTGAAGAGGATGTCGACCGTGCCGTCCTCCTCGTTGGGCTCGGGACGGATGTCCATGTTCTCGGGGTCAAAATGCCCGGTGGTGGCAATCTCGCGGGCCGAACGCATTAGGTCGGTCTTGGAGAAGAGCGCACCCGGCTTGACGCGCAGCTCGCGGCGGATGACCTTCTCGTACAGGCGGTCGTTGCCATTGATGATGACGTTGTTGATGCGCGCCTGCGGGCCCTCTATGATACGCATCTCAAGGTCAATCGAGTCGCCGTTGACATTCTTCTCTATGGGTAGCAGCGTGAAGAACAGATAGCCGCGGTCCATGTAGTAGTTCGAGATGGCGTCGTCATCCTCGAGAGTACGCTTGTTGAGCAGCTTCTGGTTGTAGACGTCACCCTTGTCGATGCCGAGCACCTCCTGCAGAAGTTCTGTGGGATAGACGGTGTTGCCTACCCATGTGATGTCGTTGATGAAATACTTCTTGCCCTCGTCAACGGTGATGAAGACGTCGACGTTCTTCTCGTCGTAAGGTACTACAGAATCACTCACGATGACGGCGTCACGGTATCCCTTTTCGTTATATTTCTGGATGATGCGTGCGAGGTCATCCTGATAGTCGCTCTCGACAAATTTCTTCTGGCGGAACAGGTTGAGCAGCTTGCCCTTCTCGTTGGTCTTCTTCATGGCGCGCTGCAGCTGGTTGTCAGACAGCACCTCGTTGCCGTCGATATATATCTTGTGCACCTTCACCTTGTCGTTCTTGTCGACATCGACATTGAGTATCACCTCGTTCGGGGCCGACAGCGACTCCATCTGCGTGATGTCGACCACGGCATTGCCGAATCCCTTGGCCGAATAGTATTTCTCGATGATCTGCTTGGCGCGGTTCACGATATTCTGGGTTATCTGGCTGCCGGGATGGAGCTGCAGGGCATCGTCGAGGTCTTTCTGCTCGCTCTTCTTGATGCCGTGATAGCGCAGCTCGGCCATGCGGGGCTGCTGACGCAGGTTCAGGCAGAGCCATGCCTTGTTTCCGGCGGTCTTGTCGACGGTGATCTGCACGTTCGAGAAGAGGCCCTGACGCCACAGGCGCTTTGCGGCATCCGTGAGGTCCTGTCCCGGGATAGGTATGCGGTCACCGACCTTGAGGCCGGCATACGACAGGATATTCTTCTCCTCATAGTTGTCGGCTCCCACGATGCGGATGCCGGCAATCTCGTATGTCTTGGGCAAGCCCGTGAATATCACCGTCGGGTTGATGACGGTATCTGAGGGTGTCTGCGCCGAGGCCGGACGCGCCGACACGAGCAGCAGCCCGACGATGACGGGCAGGATATGTGAAAGGACGGAAGGTGTTCGCTTCATCATTTTATTTGGTCGGAAGTGAGGCCGAAACGGCGCTCGCGGTTCTGATAGTTGGCTATCGCTGCATAGAAGTCCTCTTTCGAGAAATCAGGCCAGTATGTGTCTGTGACATATATCTCTGAATATGCTATCTGCCACAGCAGGTAGTTGCTGACGCGGTGGTCGCCCCCGGTGCGTATCAGCAGGTCGGGGTCAGGCATCCCGGCGGTGGTCAGATAAGCCTCGAGATCGGCGTCTGCCGCCATGTCGCCCGGTGTCTTGCGGCCTGCGGCGACATCCTCGGCAAAGAGACGCGCGGCGCGCAGCAGCTCCCACCGGGCCGAATAGCTGAGTGCCAGCGTCAGGGTCAGGCCGGTGCAGTGCGATGTGTCGGCAATGCACTTCTCGAGCCTCTCGCGGGCCTCGTGTGGCAGACGCTCCATGTCGCCTATCATGTCGAGGCGCACATTGTTTTTGATCAGGTCGGGGGTCTCGCGCTCGATGGCCATCACGACCAGATGCATCAGGGCATTCACCTCGTCGGCGGGGCGGTTCCAGTTCTCGGTCGAGAACGTGTAGAGCGTCAGGTATCCAACACCAAGCTCCGAGGCCGCCTCGGTGATGCGGCGCACTGTATTGACCCCTTCGGCGTGGCCGTGGCTGCGCGAGAGTCCGCGCGCGCGGGCCCAACGTCCGTTTCCGTCCATGATTATCGCCACATGTCGTGGCAGGCGGCTGAGGTCTATGTCTGCTTTGTTCATATATGCTGTGTTCTCTGTGATGAGGGTTGAGGCTTCATTATATCTTTCAGTCAAGGCGGTTGCAGGCCACACATCTCCGTCCGAACTCATAGCTGAGAGACAGCGTGATGGCCGAGGTCCAGTCTGTATTCTTGATGAATGACGACTCTATCAGATACGGATCGTCGAGCTGGGGAGAGTCAACCTTGTCGCCGAACACCTTGGTCATCGTGAACTCGAGGGCCAGGTTCCAGCGAGGACGGAGCTTGTATTTCACGCCCACACCCATCGGCAGTGTCATCGCCACATGCGAGCCGTCGCCTGTCGACGCCATGCTCACCCCGACACCGAGCGCGATGTATGGGGTGATGCGTGTGAGGCGCTTGTAAGTCTCGCCGATGCCGTAGTTGAAGAAATTGAACTCTCCACGTGCCGAGAGGTCCCAGAGGGTCGACTTGAAATCGTATGTCTCCGCTCCGGGTATCACGTTCTCCATGTCGGCGCTCGACCCGCTCAGCGACGCCACGGACAGCACTCCGCGCAGGGCCAGACGGGTATTGGCCAGATAGCGGAACGACAGGTTGCCCCCGAAGCCGGGATGGCTGAAAATCGAGCTCTCGTTGAGGTCGCCGAGATAGCCCGTCATGCCAAGACCGACACCGAGGTCAAACTTATACTCCTCGGGCTGGGCCACGTTCTGTGCGGCCGCACGCTGACCCGTCAGCAGGGTCGCGGCGACAACGGCAAAGGCTGTGGCGAGCTTGCGGAGATATTTCACCTTGACTGTCAATATATGGGTTTGAATGTATAGCGGTTTATAACACCTCGGCGAACCTCGGGCACGAGGGTGCCGTCGGCCTTGAAGCCGCCGAACATATAGATATAGGGGCACTCCCACTCCTCGATCGGGGCTATCACCCTGGCCGCGGGAGTTGCGTGGAGCGTATGGTCTATCACGAGGATGTCAGCTCCACCCACACGCGGCATCGTGGCCGGGAGCTGGAGTGATGCGTCGGCCTTGCTCCAGCTTATGCCGAAATCCCTCGATACATAAACGGTGTCCTGCGATACGGTCTTGCCGTCCTTGCCCGGCATCAGGCCATTCATGGCCACGAGCACCGACTGCTCTGTCACCCTCCATGTGCGGGTGTCGACCTTCGGTGTATTATACGGGAACATGGCCACTCCCCATGCAGCAGGGATGGGATTGTTGCTGAGACGCCCCCATGTGGTGCCGTCGTATGCCCAGGCATCTCCGGTGACATTGCCGTCTGCGTCACGCCCGCCGACAATCACGGCCGTGGGCGATATGTTCCACTTGCTCGTGAACTCGACAATATCGCTGGTGCCGTGCACGGGACATCCTGCCGGGACAGCCCGCTCGTCTGTAGCGGGATATGTGATATGCTTCCATGAGCCCGAGCTTTCGAGCGCGCCCAGGAGACGGCTGCCATATCCGCCATAGATGTATGTCATCTTAGTGCCCGTGGCGGTCCATGCGTGGCCGTCGGCCGAGCGGTATAGATTGCCCTTGGCATCATTGCAATAGAGGGCATCCGAGGTCGAGGCCACGGAGGTCACATCGGCTCCCGAGGGGAAAGCCACCGTCTTGGCCGTATAGGTCATGGCGAACGCGTCGTCAATCACAGCAATGCTCACCGAACGGCCGTCGGTGGTGAAACAGTGGGGCTTGCCGCCGAACATCACGGTCTTCTGCGCCGTGATGGCGCCCCCAAGTGCTGTGGGGAGTTTACGGACGTTCTTCTCGTCCCAGCTCAGGGTGTCGGGCACGGTCTTGTGCACATTGACCTTGACCTGATATGTGCGGCGTGCCGAGCCGTCGCGCGACACAATCTCCATCATCACAGGCCCGTCGGCAAAGTTGATTGAGTCATTGGGGCTATCTATGAAATTGACTGTGGTGTCGCGGTCAGTGCCGTGTATGCGGTATGTGAGGTTACAGGCCGAGGCCGACTCTGTGCCGACGTCGACAAGCAGTGCCGACGTGCGCGTACCCACCGGGAGAGAGTCGGCATTATAGATCTCTGCCCGCACAAGGTCGATGGCAAAATATACCGAATCGAGCCTTGTCAGCACACTGTCGTTGCGCTTGAGCGAGAACGAAGACACCTCGCAGTTCACGTTGTTATTGAGTGTGACTGTCTGTTCGACGTCCTCGTTACAGGCACTGAATATGCCCGCAAGCAACAGGGATACAAGGAGATATAAGGGAAAACGGTTTGTCATAATGAGATGTGAACGCGGCAGGAGAGACCCATCCGCAAGTTTTCAAGTTGCAAAGTTAACAACAATTTCGTTAAGACACTAAGATGAAAGGTGAAAAAAACCTAAGAACATCCCCTCAAACCCTCGATTTCATAACCTCCCCCCATCCATCCACAAAATAACCCCCATAACCCCCTTTAACCTTTAACCACCCCTCTACCCCAGCCAGTCATGGGCGCGGGTGCGGACGGCATTCGACTCGCGCAGCATCTTGATAAACGCTATCGCCGAGCGTTTGCGATAACTGTTCCTGAGCATGTGCACGCAGCCATCCATCTCGTTCTGAGGCACATCAAGCCTTATGGCCTTGATGTCGCGCTCGTTATATGCCGTAGCCTCGGCAAGGACGGTGGCCAGCTGGCTGTGGCGGATGAGCTGCAGCAGTATGTTGACCTCGTTAAGCTCTATGCGTATGTTGAGACGGCCTCCCCACCCGGCTATGCAGCTGTCGAGCGCATTGCGGGCCTGGAGCCCCTTGGACGGCAGCGCAAGGTCATATCTGGCCAGGTCTGCCAGACTAACGCTGTCGCGCGAGGCCAGGATATGTCCCGGATTGACTATCACAGCGAGATGATTGTCGAACAACACGTGCGACTCTATCTCGTCGATGCGCTTGGTGGGGCGGAATGCCAGAACGAAATCGACGGCGCGGGCCTTGAGCATCTCCATCAGCTCGGCCATCGGCTTGTAGAAGATGTTGAGCCTGACGCGGGGATGTTCTTTCATAAACGCCATGATGGTCTCGGTGAGTATCGGGCTGAATGAATATGTCACACCTATGTCGAGACTTCCGGCCATCATCTTGTCGAGGTCCCTGACACGTGCCACACAGGTCTCGGCATCGTGCAACGTGTGCTGTGCCAGCGGCAGCAGCTCGCCTCCGGCCTCGGTGAGGGTCAGGGCGTGCGTACCGCGCTCGAAAAGCTGTGTGCCCAGCTCGTCCTCGAGCTGACGCACCTGCTGCGACAGGGTGCTCTGGGCTATGTTCAGGGCCTTGGCCGCCTCGGAGAAGCTGAGGAGCTCGGCCGCCCGGACAAAATACCTTAGCTGGCGTAATTCCATATCGTATGTGATGTCATCAGTATGATTTCCGCAAAATTACGGATTTTTTATGATTATCTCGTGGCCTGGAACGAAATCTTTCGCAACACGAACACCGGGATATTGGCTCCTATGACCATCCCGAGCACAATGAAGACACAGGTCAGCGAATTGTAGCCCAACAGGTAGGAGAAATGCGAGTAGTCGGCCTCGCCCGAGGCCCCGAGGCACCCCACGAGGGCCTCGATGGTGCGGTAGGCATACATGCCCGGAATCATCGGCAACAGGGCCGGAAACAGACATGCCTCGGCGGGAGCCTTGGCAAGCGGCGCCATCAGCACGGCCACAAGGCCCACGGCAAGTGCCGCGATGGCCGAGGCCGGGACAATGTTGATGCCCAGCAGCTCGGGGCTCATCAGGATCATACGCAGCGAATGGCCCACCGCGGCGGCGAGGGCACAGACGAAATACATGCGCGAGGGGGTATGGCTGATGCTCGAGAAACCGATGGCCGCCATAGCTGCAAACAGTCCGTCCTCAAGAATTTTCAAAAAAAGTCCGGTATCCATACATCAGAAATATTTAAGTCCGAATATGGCGATGGCGGCACAAAGACCTATCGAGAGACAGGCGGTGAGCACGCACGCGTCGACGAAACGGCTGAACGAACAGAGATAGTGGCCGTCTATGAGGTCACTGGCAGAATTGATATACGGCACACCCGGTATCAGGTAGAGCACACTGGTTGCCATGGCTATGCCGGGTGTATCTCCCCACCCGAAGAGTGTGGCGCCCGCACAGACAGATGCGGAGACAAAGGCACAGCAGACAAAGGTGAGCCGCAAGTCGCGGCCACAGCCAAGCATCCACTGCTTGAGATAGAATCCCAAAAGTGTGGCCAGGAAAACTACAAGCATTGAGGCGGCGTCACCTCCGAAGAGACGGCAGAACGATGCGTTTGCCAGCGAGGCGAGCAGGGGAATGGCCCTCTTCCCACCCACCGGGGCACTTATTATATGCCCGAACAGGCGCCGAGAGGTGTCAAGGTCATGGTTGTCGGCGATGCGCCAGCTCAGACGGCTCAGTTCGGTATTGAGGGTGAAATTGATGCCGCACTTGCGTATGGGGCTGACAAAAATCTTCTGGCCCGGCACACCGGGCACAGTGAGCGAGAGCTGTATGTGGCGTGGCATCACAGTCACCCCGGTCTCGACACCGAGAGCCCGCGACATACGGCCCACATTTTTCTCAATCCTTATGCACGTCGCGCCGCTGCCGCAAAGCCATGATGTATAGTCGGCCAGAAACTCACCGGTCTCCCTGAGTTTCGACTCCATATACGTCTCAGTCGTCATCATCGTCGTCCTCCCTGTCGGCAGGCACATCGCCCGGAATATAGAACATCTCCCTCTCGCGTCCCAGCTCTATCAGATGATGGTGGCGCACATGTGCGGCATGATGATCCTGACGCACCGAGCGGACAAAATGAACGAAGAACGCCATGAGCAGCGCGCCCACAAGTAAATACCAGAGTAACATAGGGTTTTCCATAATCAGAACGGTTATTTGTGAAACTTTGCACAAAGTTACAACTACCTACCCCCTATGGTTCACGCCTCAGCAAGGATTTTTCCGATACCCCCCATCGGAAAAACCGTCAGTAATGAATTCTAAAAAACATCCGTCAATTCACTCGTAAGTATGATATTTTGCCTATATTTGCATAACTGAAGGAGGCTGTGTGACTCCTCCCGATTCATGATGAATATAAGCATATATAAATCTGCATTTGGAAAGGATATGGCGCAGCTTAACGACTTTCTGACAAGGATTGACATGTCAGTGCTGAATGATTATGTCGCTGCTAATGGCACGAGCATTGTCTATGCCAGGGGCGAGAGAATTGTTCAGCAGGGTTGCTTGTGCCGATATGTGGGTGTCGTGCAGGCGGGCTATTTCAAATATGTGGCTCTCAACACCAAGGGCGATGAAGTGGTGACAGGCTTCTCATTCGAGGGCGAGGTCGTTACCGACTATGTGCAGGGATTCCTGTATGACCAGCCTTCACTTACCTCCATTGTCGCGGGATGCGATGCGGAGATTCTGGGGGTATCGGTCGAGGATGCGCGTCGGTTTATCGTAGAGCGCAATCCCGGTTTCGTCGCCGAGGTTTCTTCCAATCTGTTGCAGGAGGCCTATTGCCGTTATCTGAATATGCTTGTAAAGACACCGGCTGAACGGTTCCATGAACTTGTCTCCCGCTATCCCGGTGTCATACACAATCTGCCCATTCAGGAGATTGCCTCATATTTAGGCATCTCCCGCCGTCAGCTGCACCGCATCCGAGAGGCTGAAAGCGCCACCGCAACCGCAGAAAGCGGGGATATCTAATGCGGGAATGCCCCGCAAGCGGGGCAGGGAAAAATAGCCCCGAGGCTTGCCTCGGGGGAAACGGCCCACCAACAACAAGCGGCCCCGTAGGGGTCGTGGAATATCTATCTGTGCAAATGACGTCATTCCCGGATACCCTGCGGGCACCCGAATAAAAATTGCATTCCATATCCCGAGGCAAGCCTCGGGGCTACTTTTCCATGCCCCGCAAGCGGGGCGGGTGCACACGTCGCGCGGAATTGTGGAGGCCCGTAGGGCCGTCGTCATCCATAGCCCCGGTGACCGCAGGGAACCCGGGGAAGGCCGATACAGACAAGCTGAACCCCGTCAGGGGTGATGTCATAAGTAGCAACATATAACATCGCCCCTGACGGGGCTCAATTATATAGGTATCCTCTTTCCCCCGGTTCCCTGCGGTCACCGGGGGTTAGCCATAACGACGGCCCTTTCGGGCCTGATGGGCCGTCGTTATGGCAATCGCGTCAATAGATGCGGTGGTCGGTGAGCTTGCCGTCGCGCCATGTCATGTCGACGGTCTTGCCGCCACGGGCACGCAGACCGCGCACACTGCCGTCGCGCCATGCTGCGGGGAGGGCCGGAAGCATTATAATCTCACCGTCGGGAGTGGACTGCAGCAACATCTCGGCCACCCCTGCGGTGCCACCGAAATTGCCGTCAATCTGGAAAGGCGCGTGCGCATCGAGCAGGTTGGGATATGTCCCTCCCCCGCCGCGACGGTCGGGGCCGCGATATCCGTCGGGCGACACATATTTCAGCAAGCGTCGGTACATATTGTATGCCTTCTCGCTGTCGCGCAGACGGGCCAGGAGGTTGACCCTCCACCCGGTGCTCCAGCCTGTGGTATTGTCGCCCTTGATGTCGAGCGTGCGTGCAGCCGCACGCGCCAGCCCGGGAGTGGCGGCGACAGACAGGTGATGCCCCGGATAGAGCCCGAACAGATGCGACTGATGACGGTGTTTCGGGTCACGGTCGGCCCAGTCATGATACCATTCCATCAGGTTGCCCTCCTTGCCGACGCCGTAAGGATGCAGCCTCGGCATCACCGAGTCTATGCGGGCCACGAAGGGCGCATCGACCCCGAGCTCGACCGCCGCCTCACGGGCTCCGGCAAGAGCCTCGCGGATCATGGCAAGATCCGCGGTGCCGCCATACAGTGTAGCCCCGTAATAGCCGTCGGGACACAGATATTTGTTCTCGGGCGATGTCGAGGGGGCTGTCACCAGCTCGCCATCCTTCTCGACGAGGACACCGAGCGCGAACTGCGCAGCCCCTTTCAGGACAGGATAATAGCGCGCGAGGAAATCCCTGTCGCGGCTGAAAAGCCAGTGTTCGCGTATATGTGTGGCGAGCCATGCGCCACCCATGTTCCAGCATGCCCACACGGGGTCGCCGCTGCCAAGCCCCACAGGACAGGTCATGGCCCAGATGTCGGAGTTGTGTCCGCAGCACCATCCCTCACCGACACCATAATATGCCTTTGCAGTCTGCGCGCCGGTATGCGACAGGTTCTCAATCCACGGCATCATCACCGAGGCGTGCAGGTCACCGAGCCCCGTCACCTCTGCGGGCCAATAGTTCTCCTCGACATTGATGTTGACGGTATAGTTAGAGCTCCACGGCGGCAGGAGATGCTCGTTCCAGAGCCCCTGCAGGTTGGCAGGAACCCCGGGAGTGCGCGACGAGGAGATGAGCAGATAGCGTCCGAAATTGAAATACAGTTCCTCAAGGTCGGGATTATGCTCAGCCAGGTCGGTATATCGTTTCAGCTGCACATCGGTGGGGAGCGAGGCCACGGAGTCGGGAGTGGTGCCGAGGTCGAGTACGACACGTCCGTAGAGCTCGCCATAATCGGCACGATGCGCCCTGCGCACATTGTCATACCCCTTGGTCACAGCGTTGCGCATTATCCTCTCCGCATCCGCGGCACATGCCTCGGGTGTTGCAGGGTCGAGGTCGAAACGGCGGAACCCGGTGGTATTCGTAATCCACAGTGTCACGTCGCGGCAACCCTCCAGACGCAGCCGTCCGTCAGGGAGCGCCTCTATTCTTCCGTCACCTTCGGCCTGCATCAGAGTGTTGAAGGGCATTCCGCGTCCCGGAGCATAGTGCAGCTTCTCGTCGACCTTCGTATAGCTCGGCATCGAATTATATGCGGCGCGCCCGGTCTGGGTGATGGACGAGCCCGAGGAGACAGTCGTGTGAGGAATCTTAGAGTCGAGCGACACAGTTGCCGAGAAGGGCTCCGCATCCTCGATACGTATCACTATCACCGAGTCGGGCGAGGATGCGAGATAGGTTGTACGTCTTGTTCCGGCAGCTGTCGTCGCCTCGGCCACCGTGAGGTCAAGGGCACGGGTATACTTTCCCGCCGCACTCCTGTCGTAATCTATCACGAGAGTGCCAAGCGGCTGATAATTCTCGCTATAATGCCCCTGCACACGATATTGCAGCGAATCGGCGCGTCGGTAATTCTCGGCAAACAGGGCCTCGCGAATCTCGGGAATCGCCTTATGCGCGTCAGGATTAGTCACCGTGCGGTCAGGCTCACCGGTCCACAACGTGATGTCGTTCAGCGAAATGGTATCCGACTTGACACCACCATATATTATGGCTCCGAGACGGCCGTTGCCGATTACGACAGTCTCCTCAAAAAACTCCGCCGGCCTGTCAAACCACAGTCTCGACGACGGCTCCGCCGAAACACCCGCCACACCGGCAGCACACACTAAACCAATGACACACTTTTTCATGGCATAAACAATTTTATACCGCAAAGGTAGGGAAAATCACTTTCTACGACAAGTCCAATCATATCAATAATTACAAATATCTTCCCTTACTCACCCCGGTCAATAAAAAATTTTCCATATAAAGAAAATTTCAACAGGATAAATTTCCTTATATGGAAAACTATTTATACCTTTGCAGCGTTCTTAAACAAGAGAGAAAATGCATAATTTAAAACGACAAATTCTCTATTCAGAAGAGGTAGATGCTTTCCTATCAGAATTGCCCGGTAAGGCCAGAAAGAAGATACTATACAATATCAGCCTCGTGGCCGGAGGAGTTATTGACAACGAGCTATTCAAAAAACTTGAAAGTACCGACATCTGGGAACTACGGACAGCCTTCGAAGGAATATGTTATAGAATCCTCGCATTCTGGGATACAGAGACAAGTGCCTTGATTGTCACGACGCACGGGTTTGTGAAGAAGACCAACAAGACACCCAGGAAGGAAATAGAGAGGGCCATCGCTATCAGAAAAGAGTATTTTGACCAAAAGAAGAAATGAAGATTATTATGCAGACAATGACAAGCTATATCAGAGACCGGCCATTAGCCAGAAATATTTAAAGTGACAAGCTACCACATACAGGTATTGGAATATAATAAGTTATATGAAATTTTATACACACGACGAGATTCTTGACAGACACGTCGGAACAAAAGGAAGCCACGACCGCGAAAGCTTCGACGCCGAGGTCGAAGCAGCCCTCATCGGGGCTTCGATAAAGAGTGCCCGCAAAGCTCAAAATCTCACACAGACACAGCTCGGCGAACGTGTTGGCGTTCAGGCCGCACAGATTTCAAAAATAGAAAGTGGACGCAACCTGACGATTGCGACTATCGTCAAGGTTCTCAATGCGCTCGGCATAAGCGCAAGTTTCGCCATAAACGAACCCGGATTTGCTCCCGTGACACTCGGGAATGCCGCAAGACGATAAAATCAAGAGTCTCGGGGAGGAACCTCCCCGAGACTCTTGTCTTACAGTTATCGCGTAGTCTCCACACTTGTGGAGGCCGGGATGTCTCAGACGTTGAAGAGGAAATGCATGATGTCGCCGTCCTGGACGATGTAGTTCTTGCCTTCAACGGCCATCTTTCCGGCATCGCGCACGGCACTCTCGCTGCCAAGGGTCACGTAGTCGTCATACTTGATGACCTCGGCGCGGATGAAGCCTTTCTCAAAGTCGGTATGGATAATTCCGGCGCACTGGGGTGCCTTGCTGCCGCGCATGAACGTCCAGGCCCTCACCTCGTCGGCTCCGGCCGTGAAGAATGTCTGCAGGTTGAGCAGCGCGTAAGCCGAGCGGATGAGCCTGGCCACACCCGACTCGGTCAGGCCTATCTCTGCCAGAAATTCCTGACGCTCCTCCCACGTGTCGAGCTCGGCTATCTCGCTCTCGGTCTGGGCTGCCACGACAAGAAGCTGGGCGTTCTCATCCTTGATGGCCTCGCGCACAGCCTCGACATACCGGTTGCCTCCGGCTGCCGACGCGTCGTCGACGTTGCAGACATAGAGCACAGGCTTGGAGGTGAGCAGGAAGAGCTCGCGGGCAAATTTCTGCTCGTCGGGTGTCTCCAGCTCTACCGTGCGTGCGGGTTTTCCGGCCACGAGGGCGTCATAATATTTCTTCAGCACCTCATATTGCATCTTGGCCACCTTGTCGCCACCGGTCTGGGCCTGCTTCTGAGTCTTGGCCATGCGGCTCTCGACGGTCTCGAGGTCCTTTATCTGCAGCTCATAGTCTATGATTTCCTTGTCGCGCACGGGGTCGACGGTGTTGTGGACGTGTGTCACGTTGTCGTCATCGAAGCAGCGGAGCACGTGCAGTATGGCGTCAGTCTCGCGGATGTTGGCAAGGAACTTGTTGCCCAGGCCCTCGCCCTTGCTGGCACCCTTGACAAGTCCGGCAATGTCGACAATCTCGACCGTGGCGGGCACGACCGAACGCGGGTTGCACATCTCGACCAGCTTGTTCAGGCGGTCGTCGGGTACGGTGATGACGCCGACGTTGGGCTCGATGGTGCAGAAGGGGAAATTGGCCGATTGTGCCTTGGCGTTAGAGAGACAGTTGAAGAGGGTCGACTTGCCCACGTTGGGGAGTCCGACTATGCCGCATTGGAGTGCCATATATGATAATGAGTTTCGTTTATTTGTAAATGGAGCACAAAGTTAGGCATTTTCGGCCGAATAGAGAAACCCCGCGCCCAAAATTTGAGCATCGAGCAGGGGGGCGTTGTCGGGATGAAGGGCGAAGAGGATGGCGCGGGCCAGGACATCCGTATCGGCTCCCTCAGGGAAACAGGCCCTCAGCGACGGCACCGGGAGGGTGGCGTCACCGATTACGACCGCCCTGTCCGTGCCACCCCAGCGGGCATCGAGGTCGGCAAGCACCTGACGGGCATCCATACGCGAGGGATAGCACCGCGCACCCTCGCGCATACAGAGTGACGAGGCATCCTCGCCACACCATACGGCCACGCGCAACCCCACACGCCTCATCGCCTTGACCAGCGAGACAAGCTCCGAGGTGAGGGCGTCGGCACGCAGGAGAACCCTCAGCGCCGGGTAGCGGAGCACGAGGGCATCTGCGGGAAGCGATGTCGCGGAGGGTTTGCGCGATTTCGGGGCGAGGCGCCCCGAACGGTAGTCGTCCATGCGGCGCTCAAGATAGTTGTCTGCCATTAACAGTGAGATTTTTCCACAAAATTACAAAGAAATTGTCTAATTTTGCACCCTGATTTCAGAAACAGACATGAAAGTTGCACTCATCCGCCAGCGGCTCAAGCCCTGGATGCTCCCGATAGCGATGGCCGGGGGCGTCCTGTTCCACAATTTCATAGACGCGGTCGCCTTCCTCGCCCCCTATCTCATCTTCGTGATGCTGCTCATCACCTTCTGCAAGGTCAATCCGCGCGAGTTCCGCATCACACGCCTCAGCGGCATGCTCATCACCGTCCAGACCCTCGGCAGCATCGCCGCCTATCTCGCACTGCTCCCGTTCAGCCGCGAGCTGGCCGAGGGTACCTTCATCTGCATCTTCTGCCCCACCGCCACGGCGGCCCCGGTCATCACGGGGATGCTCGGCGGCAGCGTGGCCCGCGTGGCCACATTCTCGATAGTCTCCAATGTCTCTGTCGCAGTGCTTGCCCCGATACTGTTCACGCTGATGGGCACCGAGGCCGACATGAGCTTCATAGAGTCTGTCATCCTCATCGCCACCAGGGTCGTACCCCTCATCATACTCCCGCTGTTCACGGCCATGGTCATGCGCAAGGTGACACCCAAGGCGCACCGGGCGCTTGCCACACACCAGGGGCTGTCGTTCTACATCTGGGCGGTGTCACTGTTCATAGTGGTGGGACGTGCCGTGAGCTTCGTCATGGCCGAACCCGCCGAGGCACTCCCCGAGATGATATGGCTTGCAGCCCTCTCGCTCATCGCATGCTGCCTGCAGTTCTATCTCGGGGCACGCATAGGACGCCGCTGCGGCGACAGGATAGCCGGAGCGCAGGGACTCGGACAGAAGAACACGGTGCTGGCTATATGGATGGCGCTGACATACCTGCATCCCATATCATCGGTGGCTCCGGCGGCATACGTGGCCTGGCACAACACCATCAATTCGGCACAGCTCTACCTGAAGACCAAAAGAGACGCCCGGCTAAAACAAAACGGCTGACGGAATGTTAGATAGATATAAGGAGCGGTTTTAACGCTTTTTTGAAAATTTTAATCCGTCATGGCAAGCAGTATGTATGAGAACCTGATGACGCTGCCCCTCTTCAAAGGGGTCAGCTACAACCGTGTGTCCGAAATAGTGGGCAAGACACGTCTGGGATTCCTCAAATATCTTCCCGGCGACCCCCTCGTGCGCGTCGGCGAGCCATGCACGGGCATCAAGTTCATCATCACCGGAAGCGTACGCCTCACCATACACAACGTCTCGGACAGATTCCGCGTCATGCAGACACTCAACGCGCCCTCTGTCATCTCGCCCGATTTCCTCTTCGGGCGCGACACGCTCTATCCCGCCGACGGAGTGGCCATAGACACGGTGTCGGTGATGCAGATAGCTAAGTCTGATTTCATATCGCTGCTTCACGAGGACGAGATAATCCTGTTCAACTATCTCAACATCCTGTCTACCAACGCACAGAAAGCCATCAACGGCGTCATGGCCCTCACATCCGGCTCGCTCGAGGAGCGCATCGCGTTCTGGATAATAGCCCTGACCCAGATGGACGCGACCGACATAGTGCTGCAGGCACGTCAGCGCGACCTGTACGCCCTGTTCGGAGTGCAGCGCACATCGTTCATGGCCGCGCTCGACTCGCTGCGCGACAGGGGCATAATCACATACAGCACCAACGAGATAAACGTGCTGTCGCGCCGCGAACTCCGTTCGGTCCTCCTCAACGTCTCGGACTGACCTCACAGACGGCCATTGTCGGTATAAGAATAGTGGTTGCCGCGTGCTATGATTATATGGTCGAGCACACGGATGTCGAGCAGCGCGGCGCCATCCTTGATCTTGCGTGTCAGCGCATCGTCCTGTCCCGAGGGTGCCGGATTGCCCGACGGATGGTTGTGCACCAGTATTATACCCTCGGCCAGACAGTCCACGGCACGTTTCAGCAGCAACTTAACGTCTACCACCGTCGCGGCGGTGCCACCCTGCGATATGCAGCGGCGGTATTTGACCCTGTTGGCACGCGACAGCATCAGCACCCAGAACTCCTCATAGTCAAGAGCCTCGAGATGCGGCTGCATCAGACTCACGGCATCCGCGCTCGACCGTATCAGCGGGTCTTCGTGCATACCGGCCTGCTCACGGTTGCGCCGTCCGAGCTCGAACGCCGCGGCGAGGCTCACGGCCTTTGCGGGGCCCACCCCCTTGTACTTTCGCATCAGCTCGTCCATGCTCAGGGCCGCAAGCCTGTCGACACGGCTGTCGCAGTCGATAAGTATGTTGCGGGCCATGTCTACCACCGACATCCCCGGCAGGCCGCCGCCGAATATTATGGCCACAAGCTCGGCATCGCTCAGCGAGCGTATCCCCTGCGTGAGCGCCTTCTCGCGCGGGCGGTCGTCATCGCCGAGGTTCCTGATGGGTATGGAGGAGAAAGGTGTGGTTTCCATCCTATTTGCCTTTGCGTATCAGTATCTCCTCCTCGATGTCGCGTCCACGCCCGAAGAGTATCTTGGTGACGTATGCCTTGATGAACCCGGTGCCATAGCCCGTTATCTGTATCACGCTCGCGGGGACAGCCTTTGCGGCTATCACCGGCGACTTGGTCAGCAGCAGGGCATGTGCGAATATCGCAAGGAGGTATACCCCTATCGGCAGTAGCCACCACGGCGACACGAATATGCCCAGGAGCACCAACACGACACCGATTATCACGGCGAGGGCCGGGAGCGTATGCACCAGCTTCATCGAGCCGGGATAGAGAAGCCGGAGGGTGATGCGCGACATGCCGAACACATGCACCTGACGGAAGAACTTGACGAAATCGACCCTGCGCTTGTGGTAGACATAGGCCGGGCGGATGAGACCTATCGAGAATCCGGCCTGACGGATGCGGGTGCTCATGTCGATATCTTCGGAGAACATCTCGCGGAATCCACCCACCTTGTCGTAGACACGGCGCGAGAAGCCCATGTTGAACGTGCGGGGCACGAATTTCTCCATGCTCACCTTGCCGCCGCGTATGCCACCGGTGGTGAGCAGCGAGGTCATGGCATAGCTTATGGCCTTCTGGGTGGTGCTGAAAGATTCGTGGGCCGCGTCGGGACCTCCGAAACAGTCGAGCGGACGGGCGTCAAGCTCGCGCGACAGCACCTCGAAATAGCCGGGAGGTATGACGCAGTCCGAGTCGAAGAATATAAAATACTCTCCCTCGGCCCTCTCCAAGCCATAGTTGCGGGCTATGGAGCGCCCCTCGTTCTCCTTGTAGTAATATTTTGACCTGACGCCGGGGTATGCCCTGACGACATCGCCGCAAGGCTCGGTCGAGCCATCCTCAACGATGACGGCCTCGAAATCCTTGCTCGTCTGCGCGTCGAGGCTCCGCATCAGGTCTGAGACCTCGTCGACACGGTTGTAGACAGGGACAATGACAGAGAATCGGGGTGCCATCAGCTCATGCGGTTCTTATAGTCCTCGTATGTGAACTCTCTCAGATACTCACACCCGCCGTCCGGGCGGCAGAGCACAACCGAGGGGTGCTGGATGCCGTTAAACATGGTTGTCTTGACGATGGTGTAGTGGTTCATGTCCTCGAGCGTGAGGCGGTCGCCGGGCCGCAGGGGAGCCTCAAAGGCCCAGTCGCCCACATAGTCGCCGCTCAGGCACGAGTTGCCGCCGAGGCGGTAGACGGGCAGGCCCTCGGCCTCGGGCACGCTCTCGGTGATGGCGGGCTTGTATGGCATCTCCAGACAGTCGGGCATGTGGCAGGCGAACGATGCGTCTATGATTGCCGTCCTCACCCCCTGGTTCTCGACTACATCGAGCACCGATGTAATCAGGTCTCCGGTGCGCCATGTGAAGGCACTCCCCGGTTCCATTATCACCTTCAGCCACGGATAGCGGGCCTTGAAATCCTTGAGCAGTCCTATGAGGTGATCCACGTCATATCCCTCGCGGGTCATCAGGTGTCCGCCCCCGAAATTGACCCATTTCACCTGCGGCAGCCATCGTCCGAACTGCTGCTCGAAGGCCGCGAGGACTTTGGCGAGGTCGTATGATGTGCTCTCGCACAGGGCGTGGAAATGCAGCCCCTCGATACCCTCGGGGAGTGTGTCGCCAAGCTGCTCTGCCGTGACGCCGAACCTCGACCCGGGCAGCGCCGGATTATATATCTCCGTCTCTATCACCGAGCACTGCGGATTGATCCTGAGCCCCGGCGAGACACCGGCGTCAACGGTGCGGGCGCCATAGCGCTCCCACTGCGACAGCGAGTTGAAGGTGATGTGCGTGGCCCTGTCAAGGAACTCTCCGATGGTGGCGGGGGTATAGACGGGACAGTAGACATGCGCCTCGCCCCCCAGCTCCTCGTTGCCGAGGCGCAGCTCGTTGAGCGAGCTGGCCGTGAAATCGCGGTTATACTCCCTGACGATGGGGAATGTGCGCCAGAGGGCATTGGCCTTGAAGGCCATGATGATGTTGACACCGGCCTCGCGCTCGACACGGTTTATCAGCGCGAGGTTGCGCCGCAGCCGCTCCTCATACACGATATAGAACGGGGTGGGAATATCCTGAATCCTCATAAGATTACGAATTTTGCGTATTTTAGCAACAATACCCTCTGTGGGGTGTCGTCATTGTCGAACTCGACCATAATCCTGGGCCCGACTCCACCTTCGGCCATAATCCCGGCCACTGTGCCGGTGCCGAATCGGGGATGATGTATCCTCATCCCTGCCGTGAGCTCGCCGGGGGTGTGGGCCACGAAATCTCCGTCAGCCGCAGCGGGGCGCGGCAATGATGCCACTGGCTTCGCGGCACCGGGGCGCAGGGAGGCGAGAGACTGTGCCGTCCCGGCCATCGAGCGGCCGAAACCGTATTGAGGTTCCCGGCGTGCCGGGGCCTGTACCTGCGGACGGCTCACATCGGTGCCCGAGGCGTTGAGATATTTGCGGTCTATCTCCTTGAGGAATGGCGAGATGCTTGTGCTCATGAAATTGCCGTTCCTGAAACGCTGTGTGGCATAACTCATCATGCAGAAACTCTTTGCCCTCGTTATGGCCACATAGAGCAGACGGCGCTCCTCCTCGATCTCGGCCTGCGAGCCCTGGGCCATCGACGAGGGGAAAAGTCCGTCCTCGACCCCGACGATAAACACGTTGTTGAACTCCAGGCCCTTGGCCGAGTGTACGGTCATCAGCGTCACGCGGTCCTCAGACCCGGTGTCGTCCGAGTCCTGGTCGGTGGAGAGCGAGACGGTGGTGAGGAACGCCGACATGGTGAGCCCCGAAGGGTCTTCGGCACCTCCGGCCTCGCGTGTCTCCTCGACAAATCCCCTCACGGCCCCCATGAGCTCGTTGAGGTTCTCCTTTTTCGATATGTTCTCGGGGGTTGTGTCACTGTCATACATCGAGGCCATCCCCGTACGCTGCAATATGCGGTATGCCAGCACATCGGCCTGGGCCTTCTCGTCGTCGAGCGCGATGAACTCCTCGATCAGGTCCTGGAACTCGGCCAGCTTCTTGCGGGCCGCACCCTTGACCTCGGCGGGAATCATGTCGGGGGTAGTCAGCACGTGCCACAGGCTGCGTCCGTTGCGCATGGCCGCGCTCTGAAGCCTCTGCACGGTGGTGTCGCCGATGCCGCGGGCCGGATAGTTTATCACCCTGCGCAGGGCCTCGTCATCGTCGGGATTGACCGCGAGGCGGAAATATGCCAGGGCGTCCTTGACCTCCTTGCGCTGATAGAACGACAGGCCTCCGTATATCCTGTAGGGGATATTGCGCTTGCGCAGGGCCTCCTCGAGCACTCGGCTCTGGGCGTTGGTACGGTAGAGGATGGCGAAGTCATTGTATGCGTCGCCGGACGTGACACGCTGCTGCGCCAGACGGGCCGCGACCTTGTATGACTCCTCCATGTCCGAATAGCACTTGACCACCTCGACCCGCTCCCCCTTCGAGTTCTCCGAATAGACGTTCTTGGGTATCTGTTCGCGGTTGCGGGCTATGAGGCTCCCGGCTGCGTTGATGATGTTCTGCGTCGAGCGGTAGTTGCGCTCGAGCTTGAATGTGCGCAGCGCGGGGAAATCCTCGCACAGGTGCAGTATGTTGCCTATATTGGCGCCACGGAACGAGTAGATGCTCTGCGCGTCGTCGCCGACGACACAGAGGCGACCGTGTTTGCGCACCAGCTTCTCGACTATGCGGTGCTGGCAGGCGTTGGTGTCCTGATACTCGTCGACCAGCACATACATGAAGCGCTCCTGATACATCTCTGCGACCTCGGGATGCTCGTCGAACAGGCGGTTTGTGAAGAAGAGCAGGTCGTCAAAGTCCATCGCCTCGGCAATAGCGCAACGGCTTGCATAGAGGCGGTATATCTGCGCCACACGCGGACGTCCGTTCTTGGCGTCGGCAGCCATCATCTGCGGGCTCGCGGCATAACCGTCGGGCGATATGAGGGCATTCTTGGCGTTTGAGATCTCGCCGAGCACTGTGGCCGGCTTGTATTGTTTCTCGTCGAGCCCGAGCTCCTTGATGATATTTTTTATCAGGTTGCGCGAGTCGGCGGTATCGTATATTGTGAACCCCGGCTTGAATCCAAGGAGCGGGGCATGAGCCCGGAGGATGCGCGAGAATATCGAATGGAACGTGCCCATCCACAGCTTCGAGGCAGTCTCCTCGCCGACCAGTGCCTCGATGCGCTCGCGCATCTCGCGGGCTGCCTTGTTGGTGAATGTAAGGGCCAGAATCCTCCACGGCGGAATGCCCATGGCGAGCAGATGCACTATCTTGTATGTGATGACGCGCGTCTTGCCCGACCCGGCCCCGGCTATGACGAGCTCCGGGCCGTCGAGATACTCGACGGCCTCGCGCTGCTGCGGGTTGAGCTTGCAGAGATATTCTTCGGGGTCCTGTATCATTTCTTCTTGATATCCTTGACTTTCAGGCGGTCGCCGGTCTCGGTGGCTATGGCGCGGTAGTAGCGCTCGTCATATCCGGGGAAATCGGGATAGGCGCACATGCCGTAGGGGGTGCGTTCGAAATCGCCGTCCTTCTCCTTTTTCACATTGCCGTCGAGATACTTGACCAGCAGATAGTCGCCCAGGGCGCGGTAGTTCCTGAGATAGCGCGCCGAGGCCATTTCGGTATGGGCCTGGAGGGCTGCGGCGGCATCGGCGGGCGCCATGGCGGCCACGGCAGTCTTGAGCGAGTCGACCTCGGCCTCGAGAGTAGACTCCTCGGCACGCTGCACACGGCGTATGTCGGGTATCATCTGCGAGTAGCGGTGATATGCCTGGTTGGCCACATAGTTGTTGACCCAGAAGGCCGCGTCCCACGATAGGTTGAGCATATCGCCGTTGCCCACCTCAAACTCATGGGGCACCTTGGTCATTGAGTTATAGACGGGGACATATACGCAGGTGTTGGTGTCGTCGACACCGAACCAGAGTATCCCCCTCATCCCCTCGGGGTGCGAGGCGTTCATCTGCGACACCAGCGAAAAGCCTGTCTGCTGGGTGGCGGTGGCGCGCTCGTTGAGATACTCGACACCGTCGACCTTGAAGGTCATCGGCCTCCAGCGGTAGGGCACGCTGTATGGCCCGGCACCCACATCCTTGGTCATATCCATCGGCGTACCCTCGAAATGGTCGCGCATGGCCCACTTCATGTCGTTGACGCTGACCTTGCGGTCGGGCTTGACGAAGAGGGGCATCACCTCGCCCTCCGAGTCGAGAATCCACGGGAGATAGCGGTCCATACCGTCGGCAAAACGGTTGAAATAGCTCCACACACGGCCGTCGCACCCTCGGGTGGCAGTGCCGTCGAGCTCACAGTATGCGCTCGAAAAGCTGAAATCCTCATCCTTGCCCTTGAAATATCCCATCTTGCGGGCAAAGTCTATCACGTCGGGCGAGCAGATGGTGTTATCCTTGTCCTTGCGGTCAAACTTGTGTATGCGGGGGAAATTGGCATGGCCCGATATGCAGTCGTCGGGCACGCGGCGAGCCACCCATACGGCCCCCTTCTCCTTGCCACCCTTGCCGATCAGCTCCATTATCCATGCCTCGTCGGCATCGGCGATTGTGAACGACTCACCCTCCGAGCAATAGCCATATTCCTTAACCAGGTCGGTCATCACCTTTATGGCCTCGCGGGGTGTCTTTGAGCGCTCGAGGGCTATATATATCAGCGAGCCGTAGTCGATGATGCCGGTAGTGTCGACCAGCTCCTCACGTCCGCCCCAGGTGCTCTCGACTATGGTGAGGCCATGCTCGTTCATGTTGCCGATGGTGGTATATGTGACCTCGGGCTGCGGAATCTCGCCCAGAGGCTTGCCGGTATCCCACTCGACCACCTTGCGCATCGAGCCGGGAGCATGCTTGCCCCCGGGAGTGTGATAGAGTTCGCCATACAGTGTGTGCGAGTCGGCGGCGTATGTCACCAGCACCGACCCGTCGGGTGTGGCGTTCTTGCCCGCCACGAGGCTTGTGCAGCCCAGGGCGGCCACAGGTGCCGCAAGAGCCAGGGCAGCGATAGCTGCGGTTATCTTATTCTGTGTCTTCATTCCTTGATATATAAAGTGCAAAAATAGCGAATTTCCCCCAAACCCGCCAACGTTTCACAACTTTTAGGATATAAAAATCCCGCCTCGTATGGCGGCGGGAGACGGAAATTTATATTATGTCTGAAAGTCAGGTATGATTATAGCGACTCAATCTTACCCATAAAGAGTATTGAGCCAGAGCTACGCTCTGTTATGAAATAAAGGAAGGGCCTGTCAAAATGCAATGATACGAACGCATCAATATCTGCGATATACTCGCCCTTGGCATATGTAGCCGATGATGCCATTGTGCCTTCCTCATCGAGTACGAATTTTGTAAATTGTCTCAGTTCGCTGATGTAGGCAGGCATGTCGCTGATGCCGCTCAGGTTTGCGGTACGTCCGAAGACCTCATTCACACCAAGAGCCTTCATCGCGGGAATGAAATCCATGTTCATCTCGACATTGATACGTGGTATTCTGAGCTCGGTCACGGTGGCGCCACGCGTAATGTAGGCCTCGTCCGCATTGACTGCAAGCTCATCAATGCACGCATCAAGGCTGACTCCATCCTTGGGCATCAGCATAGTGATAGAATATGCTCCGTTGCCGTACACACGCTCCGTCCCGTGCATCTTCTCGCCGGTAAGATAAAACGTTCCGCTATCGGGATCACGCATCATATCGACAGCCGACTTAGAGCCATCGGCATTTGTGAAATAGCGTTTTGTAGTCAGGGATTTGTCAAATTTCTTGCTCCATTCGCCATGGAAATAAATTGTATTGACCAATGCGAACTCGCCGCCGAGAGGTTTGTCAAGCATCCGGGGTATCATGCCCGATGTCTTGTCAGAGACCCACGAGTTGATGTCAGCCACTGACTGTCCTGACGAGAGGTCGGTATTGAATAGGTCTCCTCTGTACATATCCGATATCGCGCTGCTGAATGTCGGTTTTACCACAAGGCTGTTGTTGGCCCACATCGAGTTGGCAAGTCTCACGGTGGTAAGGGGATCTATGACGGGAAGACGTTCGGAAAGAAGGGAATTCAGGGAATTAAGCTCCTCGACCGTGCATCCTCCGCCCACCGCATCAAGCATCTCGGAGAGGGTCTTGCCCTCAGCGCCATTGGCGACCATAGACATCGCAAATGACATCCCGAGGGGAGAGATCGCAAGATTGCCGTCATGTTGCGCGGAAGCCGCCTTGAAGAGCCTGAATGCAAAATCATTCTGCCTCTCCACCGTACGGCTCTGCTCGGGGCTAACCTCTATGGGATCGAAGCTGTTTGCTGCCGTCGGCTCGTCGTCTGATGAACATGCCGTCATCGTCATGCAAAGGGTTCCGATTAAAGCGGGAATGATGAATTTACTGTTAGACATAGCTGTTTAAGCATTTTAAAGTTAAGTATATATCTTAATGGCAAAATTAAGAAACATTTATCAAACAAACGGCATTTTCTCAAAAAAAACTGTTACAGATTGACAATATCTGACATATTTTCTGATTATATGCGTAATATCGAATCAGATGCCTACGATATACTTGAACCCTTTCGAGAAAACCAGGTCGTTTCTCGGAGCAAAGTTATATTCGGTGGTATTCCAGCTTGAGCTCATGCTTGCATCAAACGAACCGTGTATATACATGTAATAGCCATCGCATGAGCCATTCCAGCCCCAGTTAAACTTAAGATAGCCGTTTGAATATCCAAGATAAGGTATTGTGACACTATGATTGGTCTTGGGATGACGGACGATTTCAGTCCTTTCGTACTTGTATCCATCAACTACCCACGCATGGCCAACGCCACTATTGGTCGAGCCGACCATCAGGGATGGCAAGCTATTAATGCAGTCACTCCTTGATTCCGTAATCCTTGCTTTGGCATATCCCATCTGACGGAATGCGTTCAGACCACCCTCAAGGGAAGCTCCGGATCCGTCAACACCATAGTCCATTCCGGCTTTGTTTCCGACAATAGACAGTAATCTTGCCACATCATCCATGCCTTGTGATGTCAGATCCCATATAGAGGGAGCTGAGGTCATATCATCCCAATGGAATGAATATCCATCCAGCATTGCGGGGCTCTTCTTATATGCAGCAATCTGTCCGACAGCCACAGCCATACATCCCACAAGGGCCTGTTCGCCAGACTTGGTAAAGCAATATTTGTTGTACGGATATGACTGTCCCCATTTCACCGGGACATCCCTGACTACCGCGGATTTAGAATGTTTATCTTCAAGGAAATATCTGGAATCCAATGGATCGGTACGCCATCCTTCAGGCACGATTTCCGTGACGATTTCATATACGGGATCAAAATTGATTTTCTTATATATGGAGTCATTTTTTGCATCTGAATCTGAAAGATACAAATTTATGAACTCAGCCGCTGCGGGATTCTCCGCCGTATCAAAGACTCCCGTGTCCGATATGGCATAAGGCACACTGTTGCCATCCCGAAGCGCAGAGATGAGGACAAAACCCCCTTCTTCAAAATTGACCGCATACAAAGGGTTTGGAGCGTCAAGGTCTCGTGATTGATACATGCCATAGATTGTGGCACGACCGGTTCTTGCAGACCGGGAATTTACCCCCTCGGCGTCACCGAAAAAATAAGTGAACGCCTGAGAGGCACGGCTGATAGCCTCAGACTCTGTTATTATCAATCCGTTCTCCTCCGTTGAAACAGGAGAATCAGCCATCCGGGGCTCGTCTGGTTGTGACGAGCAGGCTGCCATGAGCAAGCACATGGCAAGCAGGGAGAATAGTTTCTTCATGGATTATTGTTTTTGGGTTAGTTAAAGTTCAAAATATCCGACAAAAGTCTGTCCCTGTTCATTGACGCAGGTAACTGTGTATATGCCCTCGTCGAAGGGCCCTGATATGGAGGGAGAATCTGTAGTGATGAGGCCGTTCCATGTGTCGCCTGTGGCCTCGTCGAGAACTGTCACGTCCAAAGTTGCGTAATGTGATGAGGACGAGAAAAGGACGATGCCCTCCGCAAAATAGAAATCCAAAAAGACATTCGAGGGTGCACGATGCATAATAGAACCGCATTTCATTCTGGCTTGGGCAAATCGCATTTTGTCGGTCTTTTCAGTGTTTTGGGGCGGTTGGGGGTCATCGTCTGCAAGGGCACCAACAGGCGCCACAAACAGCGTGATGAGCATTAGAAATCCAATAATTTTTTTCATGTAGAATTTGATTTTTGGTGAAATTTCTGAGTGCAAATATATGGGTTTATTTCCATAAAAATAGCATTTTAGGCTCAAAAAAAGCCCTTACATGCCCGTGGTAATATGATGGTAGTCAACGTATTGCTTTGTGTAAGACCTTACATCTCCTTCAAAGCTCGCTCCCGGTGGCGTAATGTGCTGAAAAAGACTCCCACAAGCCGACAGCCTGCGGGAGCCATGTAAGATATTTTTATGAGAGGATTTTCAGGTACTCGTCCTTGTGTGGGCTTTCAGACTCACTTATCTTTGACTTGAGGCGCGATTTGCGGGTATATACAGACTGTATGTTGCAGCCAAAGAATACACTCATGGTCATTGATGAGAACCCACATAGATGATATATGAACAGACGGCGGTCATTCGGATTCATGTCCTTAAACTCGATGTCAAATCTTGCAAGCATATCGGGGTGTTTGAGGTTGGCACTCGCAAGCAGTTCGTCATCTGACTCACCACAGAAATCACGCAGGTCAGACTTGAGCTGATTCTTCAACGAATCTATGTCAATCTTGGCAGACTTGGCATGGAGGTGGTCGCACAACTGATTTGTCCGCTGGAAATGTTTTTCTATCAGTATGTTTTTTTCGGCAGACAGACTGTTTATCACAGCCATCAGTTCTAAAGTCCTTGCCTTCCTTATTTTTGTCATTGCAAGGATATATATTACTGCAGAGAACAGAACACACCCAATCACTATTATATAAATAGTCATTCTGTTTCTTTGTGCGATGGCCTCGTCAACTTTTCTTCTATGGTATTCTGAATCAGCCCAAGAGACTTCTTGAATCGCCATCCTTTTGAATTCCTCGTCATAAAATGAAACTTGATTCAATGCAGATTGATATGCCTTTGATATATTGCCTTTCTCAATCCAGTATAAATCGGGCACAACCTCTGTTTCTGAACATTCCCCAAAGTTCATGACTATTGAATCTGCCAAAGCCTTGTCATTGTTCATCAGCGCACAGAATATGTAATTATAGAGATCATTTTCTGCCACAGCGTCCGGCCTCAATGATATAACATTACGATATGAACCAATGGCTCTTCCATATTGCTTGGCTTGCATTTGCGAAGTTGCCTTTACTCGAAGTCCTGTTAACATTAATACTGTATCATTCATTAATATAGCAGAGTCAATGATGGTTCCAGCAATTCTACAGGCCTCAGACGGATTCCCTGCATTATTATATGATAGCGCAAGTTCTCCCATTGCTTCAAGCGTATAACAATCCATTCCTCGCGACTCTTTCATTAACTCATATGTCTTTTTCGCATAACCAAGTGCATTGGCATAATTCTTGCTATTGTTATTTAGCATTTCAAGACATCGGTTTGCCATTGCCATCTGGAATGTGTCTTTGAGTTGGGTGGCGAGGTCTTCGGCGAGGAGCATGTGTCGGACGCTCTCGCCGTATGAGCCGCGGTTCATCAGTATGTAGCCGAGATAGAAATTGGCCAGCATGCGGTGGCGGGTGTCACGGTGGGTGTCGT
>OLOX01000496.1_pt1 | contig 41342 bp, 43 predicted proteins | sample 1672091 | NCBI WGS metagenome assembly OLOX01 (sample SAMEA3136644, study PRJEB25190) | human gut metagenome | reverse complement strand
AATAAGATAACCAATTCCTATAATTAAATATCTATTATTTTTTTTATTTTTCAATTCATTTCACCTACCTAAAACAAAACAAATACAATTAATCTTGCTCCTATTCCAGCAAATGTTTTTGGAATTCCTACTTTTTGTAATGCATGCTGAATTGCGTCTGTAATTGTCCCCTCTTCCATAACCATTACTCACATTGATATTATCTTCCTTTAATGAAAAAGTCCCGAAACCCACATAAATGCGTGGTTTCGAGACCTTTAACCGAAAGCGATAGACGGGGCTCGAACCCGCGGTCTCGACCTTGGCAAGGTAATGATAAGAGTATTTCTATTATTTTCCTTTGCTTCTATGTGTATTTTATAGTATCTATTTCTATTATTTATCTCTATTCTACGTAGTTACTTCCTCAAAACTTCCTCAAAGTCACAAATATTTATTTGCTAATCCACGTATTTTATAGTTCCCTTTTAACTTACTAACAGCATTTCTTGTTTTTGTGTGTACCGCTTGATATGAAATACCTAAACGTTCAGAACATTCTTGTAAAGTCAATTTTTCTATATATCTAAGCTTTAGTACTTGTATTTGTGTATCTGTTAGTATGCTTTCTAGTTCTTTCCACAGATCAGACTTTAATTTTTTACAATCGTATTTATATTCTATCTCCTGTAGGTCGTTATTGCAATCTTTGATAGTATCGCCTATTGTCATATCGTCATTTATTAGTTTGTCCATTGATGAGATACTAACCATATTTACAGCGTCTTTTACTGTTTTCAATCTGCTTTCTGATATACCTAACCTTTCAATAACTTCTTTGTCTGTTGGCTGTTTACCATGCTCTTTTGTGTATTCTTCTAAGAATCTCATATATTTACTAATATCAGTATATATATATTCTGGAAGTTTAATAGCACGTTTATTCCTCATATCTCGCCCTATATTCCATTTTATACTATTAGTTAGATATGTTGTAAACCTAACGCCCTTATCAACTTCATATCGGCTCACAGCTTCATACAGATAGATATACGCTTCTTGCATTAAGTCGTCTTTATCAATTATGTTATCATATCCATTATAACGCTTCAATGCTCTGTATAATAGACCGATATTCTGGTTATATAGTTGCATCATGTTATCATTGACATTCTCGCCTTGCTGTATCCTTTTCACTAATGTTTCGTTGTCTATCATCCTTTTCACTCTCCCTGTACACAAAAAGAAGCCCTGTTGTGGGTATTAACAAGGCTTCTTTTTTATTAAATTATCAAATTGTTTTACTGTGGTTTAATAGCGATCTCGTCAAGGCTTTCCAGTGCTTCCGCTCCTAATCTGTCTAAGCATCCCGCGTTAGCTCTTCTAACTGCGTTATTTGTGGCTACTGCATTCATACAAAAATGCTCGAAGCGTTCAAATGCTTTCATTTCGGATGTCCCGTTGCTCGTTGCTCCTAATCTGTATGTTGTTAATAGTTTTGTCTCTTTTTTATTTTCGATTGCATAGTTGACTACAATTCTAATCATCGTTGTATTAAATCTATACTTAAATAAAAGGCTGTCAATTTCTTCTTCTGATATGTCAATACCGCTGTTTAGTAATGCTATTGTATTATTGTCAATTCTATCTGGTGTAACTTCATAGAATCCCTTTAAATAAATATGAAACTCACTCTTTAAAATTGCAAGCTTTTGTTTTAGATCGTTATAGATTTCATTACAGCTATTATCATATTCTTCATTAGCAAGCAAATATTCTGCTTTTCTTGCTGTAACCCATGAACCACTTACATTACTTGCACTGCTCGCTTTATCCCATGTTTTTTTTGCTTTGTCGTGCTTGGCTTCTACTTCATCCCTCTGTTTGCTTGCTTCTTCTGTCAATCTTGCCATTTCAAAGATATATTCGTTGATTGTTTTAAATAAATAGTTACCGCTATCCATCTTTTTCAATATTTCATCCACTTCATTATTGACCTTATCAACAATTGCCTTAGCTTCTTCATTTCCCTGTTCTGCTAATCCCTCTAACTGTTCGATATTATACATATTCTTGTTTCCATTCTGGTCCAGTTCATAGCGTTCAGCCTTTACAGTATAATATAAATCCTCATCAAAGATTTTGTTTAAAATTTTACTCATTATTGCCCTTTCTGCTTTCTTCCGTTTTTGAAAAAAGTCTTTCTGGTCTGTTTTACTACACGCGTGTGTATCGTGTCGTGAAATATTCTATTGTTTTCATATACCTACGCGTGTATAGTGTCAAGAAATGTGTCTATATACCGTGTTTGTCATAGATATTCCACGTTATATAGCTCTCACACCTCACACAATCGCCTATAAGCTATTTTATTGTTTTAGGCGTATAAATGCTTATTTATTCCTTTGTAGTCGCTTATATTGTCCTATATCGTTTTTTCTTAGTAACATCTTTTCAGTTAAAGACATACTGTTCAGCTTATCAATGCCTTTTTCTTTCTGCTCTGGTGGTTGCTTCTGATTGAATTTAGTTGTAAAGGCAGGTATCTTTCTATCACTTACAAATACTTGATCTCTGTCCTGTGGTGGCACAATTTTATCAAGTACTTCATCAAGTGATCTTGTGTTATCTTCTTCCAACACTTCTAACATTCTTTTGTTAATGCTATCAGCTATAATACTATTGACAAACTTTTTACCAGATAAGAACTTTTCTACATTTTCTTTGTTGGCTCTTGCATTGTTTTCCTTTGCTCTTGCGTCCTTTTCTTCCTGTATCTGTCGCTCTAATGTTTCAATCTGTTCTTTAAGCCCTACAGCTTCTTGATTCTCCGCTTGCTTTCTTTGTGCTTCTTCTATCTCGCTTTGATAGCGTTTTATTTTCTCTACCTGTTTGTTGTAGTCTGCGATCGTCTTATAATTCTGATTCATTGCCTTTCTTAGTGGCTCTTTTTTATCTTCTGGAATAACTACACCACATTCTTTGAAAATCTGTTCATAGTTCTGCATTGTCTACACCTCTTGTATAATATGCTTTTGCTAAATCTGCAATCTTGTTCATGCTGTCGGCTGTTGATTCTAAGTTTCTTACAAACTCTTTGACTTCCAGACTATTTGACGGCTTATAATACCCGCCCCCCACTGGAACTTATTATAATTTTTCCGTTTAGGCGTTCTGTTTCTACTTGCTTTCTTAATGATCTAACATCACGAAAGCCTAACGCCTGTTTTAAATATTCAGTAGATAAGGCGTTTTCTTTGCCTGTATCTAATAATTCGTATATCATTTTTTTCCTTTCTGTGATTTTCTTTGTTGTTAAATAAATCAAAATGATATTTTTTCATGTTGGTCTTTCCTTTTCTTACTTTCCCGCTACGGTATCAATGTACTGTCTAATCTTTTCCATCGAATTAAGCTTTCTTCCGTTAACTCTAACAACTGCGTCAGCTTCTTGTGCTATTGCTTTGGCTGTTTTTCTTCCAACCCCTAACACACAACGTAGCTCTTCATCAGTGACTAGCAATCTATTTTTTAATACTTCTGTATCATTGCTTGCATACTTTGTTTTTTCCAATCTGCACCACCTCTTACTTTCTTTCCCTCTTTTTACAATGTTTATTCCTTGTACATCCATCATACCACATAAACATACGTTTTGGACCACACTCTTTTTATTCAATGGATCACTGATTGTTTTACTTGCATTTTGTTTGTTAACATGGTGTTTTACCACCTTAGAGCAAAAAAGAACCAGACCCAATATATATAAGTCTGGTCCTTTGTATTATTTACTTGTTACGCTGTAAATCCGTTCTTTCTTAACTCTCTTGCAATATCAAACATATTCAAATAATAGTTAGCACAGATCATTCTTTCATTGTCTCGAAGTACTGTAAGTTGTCTCATCATGTCCGTTACTGCCTGTTCAAATTCTTTGTCGTTTAGCTGTGTAAGTTTAAGAATCAAGTTTGCTGTGGCTTTGTTTAGCTTGTCCTCTGTGTTCATTCTAACCATTGTTTTTTCGTTTCTGGTCACGCTGTTATCAAGTTCTTTTACACTGTCACACTCATAATTTCTGTTACCCTCTTTGTTTTCAAACTTCACAAACTGACTTAATTCAACGCTTACATTGTTCTTTTTTTCGTTTTTATTATTATTCATAATTAAATACCTCACTTGTTTATTAAAATTGATTTATGGCTGTTCTGTTGCGTTCTGCAACGCTTTGTGTTATGGTTTGGTTGCACTATCTAAACCCTTTTGTTATAATCAAATAACAACAAGGTTTTTGTATTGGTCCATACATGGGTAGGCTGTTCATGTATGGACCTTTCTTTTATAGCTGTGATAATCCAGACAATATGAAAGCTACTGCTATTACCGGACTTATTAACTGCGTCAGCATTAACAAACACCCAATAACTATGATCACTCGCCCTAAATGTCTATCTTGCATGATTCCACCTCTTTCTTTGTTTAACAAGTGTACCTTAGGTACAGATTGTATTGTTTAGGCTGTTGCTTTATTTTGTAATTTTTTTCCTAACTCTTGTAATATATCAAGTACCAATTCAAAATCACTTGAGTATTGCTTCTCTTGTGTTCTTTTTTTCAACTCATCACTTTCATTTTCTGCATCAATAAATAATTTTTTATAATTATCTATAGTTAGTGGCGACAATAAACAATTAATTAATTTTTTCCTAACAGAATCTGACATTTCGTCACTCTTTGGTGCTTTTCCTAAAGACGGACAATACTCATTAAACATATTACCGATTTCATCCACATCTTGTGGGCGACCGGATTTTGCACAATTATTATTTATACTATCCTGTACTATACTATCCTGTACTATACTGTGTTGGCTATTTGCCGGAACTTCTCCGGAAATTGTCTGATAATTAGCTTCACACTGCTGTATTGCTTGGTTTCCGTCGTCTATTGCTGTATTATTGTATCCGGAATTTATCTGGTTGTTATCTGTCAAAGTTCCGGATAATGTCATACTATCCGCCGACAGTTTTCCGGCAGTTTTCCGGAAATTATCAGATAATTTTCTGTATATTCCTTGTTCATCAATAGTGAGCATTTCCTTTTGGTCAGCGTATACTGTGGGCGTCCTTTTTGATGGTGCTAAATGATTTTGCAAATCCCAATGAGTTATAGCAACTAAACTGTCTGAAAATGGTATTAGAAAACCTTTTGCGATAAGCAATTTTAGAGAATCTACGCTAAATCCTGTCATTCTTCTTATAGAATTTGGATTATTGATAAATCCATCATCATCCGCACCGATTACAAGATGAGCATACAAGGCTTGTGATTCTGCCGGCATATCAAGAAAAGCATCAGTTTCAATAACAAATCTACTCAACATCCTCCTGTTTGCCATCTTCTAACACCTCGCTTTCTGCCTTAATACCCATTCTTTCAAACAAATAAGCTCTATTGACGTTTCCAGAGATAGTCATATAGCCTTTTTCTTTCAGCTCATTGTTTAACTGTCTCATGATTTTGTACGCTGTGGACTTTCCGCAGTTCAATAGTTCGCTTACCTCGTCAGCTTTTGCAAATACTGTCATATTCTTCACTCCCTTTCATAATCTACATAGCTACATAACGCTTTATTAAGGCTTTCTAGTGCTGTTTGTTCTCCTATCACGCCGTAATTGGTGTGAAAATGTATGTCGTCCTGTACGTTCTGGATTGTACAGTTATACAGCACATAATACTTGATAAATCCTTTAATGATTTCCAGATCACTAAGGTTTCCGTGTGCTAAATCAAACAACCAGAACTTCATATTATCGTTGTACCTCATATCTCACCGCCTTTCATTCATTCTAAAGCCATGCCACGACCTTTATTATTCTTCTGTTTCAATAATTTCTGTTACATTGGAATTTAACGCCTTTGCAATTTTTCCAACTGTCGCTGTTTTGCAATCTTTGTTATGATTTACAATTCTTAAGTATGTTTGATATGAAATATCAGCTTTTTCACATAGCTCCATTGGATTCATGCAAGCGGACGCTAAACAAATTTCAATTTTTGTTTTGTTGATTTTCATTTTTTCTCCTTTCAATTAACTACTTTTGATTGTTACATCGTTATTATATTACTACCATAAGTTGTTTGTCAATTATTTTTTACAATTATTATTTGTTTAATTATTATTGTTTCACTATTTAAAATTGTTTTTAATATTTTTTACATTTTTTATTTGTTATTGTTTTGTCATTATGATAAAATTAAAAGAAAAAAAGGATTTTTTACAATGAAAAACACTATAGACGAAAATTTGTTGAACAATTTGTCTATGGATAAAACTATAGGCGATAACATAAAACAATTCAGAAAAGATAAAGGATTGTCTCAAAAAGAACTTGGTAAAAAAATAGGCTTATCACAACAAATGATTGCACAATATGAAAGCAACAAAAGAGAACCCAAATTGCAAACACTTATCAAAATTGCAACCGCGTTAGATATTCCAATATTTTATTTACTTTCTAATTGCAGTGATGTTGTACTTGATGAAAAAGATTTGAAATTTTTAAGAGAAAATAATAATTCAATTGAAATTAGGACAAAAAGTTCTGATTTTGAAGAATCTTTTTTAAATTATTTAACTTCTATAGGTCTCAACATTGATATATATGACGATCCATCTAATTTTGATATGTTGAAATTAAAAAAAAGGGATGATGATGATTTTATCGTTGCTATTAGTGATCCATCACGCGATACTATGATATTTTTGCGAAAAGATAGATTCAATACATTTATGAACAAAATAGAAAATTTTATTTATGCAGAAATAAGCTATTTATATAAATTAAACTTGTAAAAAAATAACCGCCACTTATCAAAAGTGACGGCGTCCGTTTTACTTTTTAGACAAAAGTAAAAGAGAAGAATTTAAAATTAATACAACTATTATACTAATAAAATACACATAATGCAAGGGATATATAAAAATATTCATTCTAAAGCCATGCCACGACTTAGAAAGGATTTTTATATTATGAGTGTACAAATAGCAACATGGACAAACAAAAAAGGGATTCAAACAAGATATTATGCTGTTGTCTGGAATCCTACCACACACAAAAAAGTACGTGGAAAGAATCGCAAAAAGAAAAAAGACGCTGTACTTGATGAAGCAAAAATCATAAAAGAACTTGCTTCTGGAAGTCACAGCGTCACAGATCATGAAACATTCGGTCGTTGTGCTGAATTATGGCTTGAAACTGCCCCAAACTTATACAGACCTAGCACACTAAAGACATACAAATATTATTACCCTAATTATATTAAGAATGTCTTTGAGAGCTTACAGATTGACCATATACAGCCTTTAATGATTCAGAGGTATGTTAATACCCTTAGTGCAAATTATAAGCCCGAAACGGTAAATAAATGTATTAACATACTATCAAACATCTTTAAATTTGCTATACAGACATTAAGGGTATTAGCTCCGACCGATAACCCAATGATCGGAATTAAACGCCTAAAAGTACCATACAAAAAGAAAGAAACATGGACAGACGAACAAATATCAAGATTCTTGAATAGTCCAGTTATCAAGGCAAACCACTATTACCCAATGTTCTGTGTATCGTTATTGTTAGGTTGTCGCCCCGCTGAAGTCTGCGGTCTGTGTGACGATGATCTAATAAACGAATATCAAGAAATAACCATACACCGAACACTTGATAAAGACGGCAATACAAACGACACGAAAACAACCGGTTCAATACGTGCTTTATATCTGCCCGACAAGCTGTATTACATCATCAAAGACACACAGACACGCAAATTACAGCTTAAAAGCTACCACCCCGATTATCAGCACGACTTTTTATTTACAACTGTTAAAGGGCGACCAGTGAACCCAAACCGCTATTCTATGTACTTTAGAAAAGCATTAAAAGAGTTTAACGATAAGGAAGTTGAACCCTTGCCACTGATCCCATTATATAATTGTCGTCATTCATTTGCAACGAACAACTATGAACGTGGCGAAAGTGACAAGGTGTTATCTGATATTATGGGGAATAGCCCAAAGACGTTTATACAATCATACGCCCACATTAGACGTAGGCAATCAGACAAGGCAGTTATTGAGTATGTTGAAAAAATATTTTAAAAACTTCCTCAAAAAACTTCCTCAAAAAATAACACGACACGACACCAGAAAACTAAAAAAGCACTGAAACCGCATAAATACGTGCTTTTCAGTGCTTTTTATTTAGAGCGATAGACGGGGCTCGAACCCGCGGTCTCGACCTTGGCAAGGTCGCGCGTTACCAACTACGCCACTATCGCATATAATGACTGTTCCTTTTTCAGAACAGTCATTATTTTACCTTATTCACAGTTTATTGTCAATCATTTTTTACTAAAATTCCGCAACCACTGTTTTTCCTGCAACTGTTTTTTCTCCAGTTTTATAAGCTACTTTTGGCAGATTAGAATCTTCTAAGACAACAACCATAACATCTGGGCTACATCCTTCTTTCTTGATCAGATCGATATCAAACTCTACCAACTTATCTCCTGCCTTTACTTCTTGTCCACTCTTGACAAAAGACTTAAATCCTTTTCCATCTAATTTGACTGTATCAATTCCGATATGAATTAAAAGATTTAATCCTTCTTTTGTCTCGATTCCAATCGCATGTAAAGATGGTTTCATTAATGCTGTGATCTTTCCATCTGCTGGTGCAACAACGACACCTTTTTCTGGTTCGATTACAACACCATCTCCCATAGCACAAGTTGCAAATGCCTCATCTTTTGCCTGTGTCATTGCAAGAACTTTTCCTGTTGCTACCGCAACTAATTTACCATGTCTGATTTCTTTTTTCTCTTCTTCTTTGGAGGAAACTATGGGTGTTACCTCTTCTTCTTTGGAAGGATCTGTTCCATGCTGTGCATAATATTCCACATATTCTTCAAAATTACTCTTGATCACAGATACCTGTGGTCCATAAATAATCTGAATTCCTGTTCCTTTTTTGATGATTCCTTTGGAACCAGATTGTTTTAAGTACTGATCTGTCACCTTAGTTTCATCTGTTACTGTGATACGAAGTCTTGTAGCACAGCAGTCAATATCTTCAATATTTTTGATTCCACCAAGTCCTTTTAAGATCATAAAGGAAATTGGATCCTCTGGTGCGTCTGTATCTTCATTTACTGCACCTTTTTTTGCCTGGTAATCAGCTTTTGTATATAATTTTACCTCTTCTTCGTCATCATCTCTACCTGGTGTTGGAAGATCAAATTTCTCAATGACAAATTTGAACACAAAGTAATATAATACTGCATAAACTGCAAATACTGGAAGGATCATCATCCAGTTACTCTTTGTCTGTCCCTGTAATACACCGTATAACATAAAGTCGATCAATCCACAAGAGAATGTTGTTCCGATACAGATCTTTAAGATATGCATTAATGCAAATGACAAACCTGCTAATCCACAATGTAAAATAAATAATCCTGGTGCAATAAATAAGAATGTAAATTCAATCGGTTCTGTAATTCCTGTAAGGAATGATGTTAATGCTGCTGAGAATAGTAATCCTCCAACAATTTTTCTTTTTTCTGGTTTTGCACAACGATACATTGCATAAGCTGCTCCAGGAAGTCCCGCCATCATGAAAGAATATTTTCCTGTCATGAATCTACATGCTTCTACTGCAAAATGTTTTGTATTTGGGTCTGCCAGCTGTGCAAAGAAGATATTCTGTGCACCTTCTACCATCTTTCCAGCAACTTCCATTGTTCCTCCAAGAGATGTCTGCCAGAATGGTAAATAAAATACATGATGTAATCCGAATGGAATTAATGCTCTCTCTAAGAATCCAAAGATTGCTGTTCCAAAATATCCAGAATGCATAACCAGATTACCAAGTGCAAAGATTCCACTCTGAATCGTTGGCCATACAAAGAAGCAGATAATACCTACACCGATATGTGCGATTACACTAATAATTGGCACAAAACGTACTCCTGAGAAAAATGCTAATGCTGCTGGTAATTGCTGTTTATAAAAGCGATTATGTAATGCTGCTGTTACAAGTCCTACGATAACTCCAGCAAATACTCCCATCTGAAGAGAATCAATACCACAGACACTCGTGATCTGTCCGTTTAAGACACTCTTTGCATATGTTCCGTCCGCTAAAATCTTTCCTGATAATTTTAACATCGCATTAATTGTTGAATTCATTACAAAGAATGAAATACCTGCAGAAAGTACTGCGACTGCTTTTTCATTTTTTGCCATTCCTAATGCTACTGCTAATGCAAAGATCAATGGTAAATTTCCAAAGATTGTATTACCGACCTGTGACATGATCGTTAAAAGCGCATTTAGGATAGTTCCCTCTCCCATGATTCCTTGTAAATGATACGCTGCGATCGTATCAGCATTAGTAAATGAAGATCCCAGTCCTAGTAAGATACCTGCAATTGGTAACACAGATACTGGAAGAAAAAATGATTTTCCGATCTGTTGTACTACCGCAAATGCTGAACTTTTCTTTTTCTTTGCCATTTTAATCCTCCTTTGTGACAAATTGATACATGGTTACTGTCTGATACACTTCTCCTGCGTCAAATACTGGTGCATCAAACTCTTTTGTGTTAATACTGTTTGGGAAATAATGTGGTTCCATGCAAAATCCACATCCTTTTCCATAGATCACTCCCCCTTTCCCTTTTGTTGATTTCATTGTATTTCCAGTGTAAAACTGTAATCCTGGAAGATCTGAATAAACTTCCATTTTAATACCCTGTTCTTCGTCCAATGCTTCCGCCATTTTTCGGAAACCACAATCTTTATTCCGAATTACAAAATTATGATCATATCCTTTGCCTTTTTCTAGTTGTTCATCTTCGGCATATAGATCATTCTTGATCTTTTTCCATTCACGGAAATCCATCGGTGTATGTTCTACTTTTCTGATTTCTCCTGTTGGGATCGTATCTTCATTGATCGGTGTAAATTCATCTGCATAAATCCTTACTTTTGTATTTTCGATCGTTCCGCTTTCATGTCCACCCAAGTTAAAGTAATTATGATTTGTCAGATTGATCAGCGTTTTCTTATCGCTGACTGCATGATAGGAAACGATCAATCCATTTGTTTCCGTTACCGTATAAATGATATTTGTTACCAATGTTCCCGGAAATCCTTGTTCCCCATCTGGACTTACATAAGTAAACTTCACTGCATGATCATCAATGATCTCACTATCCCATAAGACTTTGTGAAATCCATGTTCTTTGTCACTGTGAATGTTATGTTTTCCACGATTTTTTGCTACATGATACTCTTTCCCATCAATTTCGAATCTGGCATTTGAGATACGGTTTACATTCCGTCCGACAGTTGCTCCAAACATAATTCCATTCTCAAAATATTCTTCCAAGGTGTCATATCCAAGGGCTACATCTTTGATGTTTCCCTCCTTGTTTTTTACAAGGAGAGAAACAATATTTACACCAAAATCAGTAACTTTGACTGCAAATCCATTTTGATTTTCAATCGTGTATAGAAATGCTTCTCTTTTATCTTCTAAAAAGCCAAAACTTTCTTTTGTTACACCCATATCAGCCTCCTGCTTAGTGTCCATGTTCCATTAAGTCCATAACAACAGGATCTGTAGAATGAACTCCTTTTGCTTTAAGTTCTTCAATCTTTTCTTTAAACTGTGGCAGATATTTTGCATGTGCAACTAACAGTTCATCTAAAACTTTTGTTGTATTTTCATTATTTTCTACTAATGGATTTAATACGAATGCTTCTAATGCTTTTCCGTAATCTCCTGTCAATGCCGCTTCAATTGTACATTCTTCCATTGCTTTCATCATCTGAAGCCATCCTTTTTCTGCTGATGGAAGCTTTCCAAATGCCATTGGCTGTGCTCCTGTCGCTGAAATGATGCTTGATACTTCCACGATAGAGTCATCATCTAAGCATGAAATTGCTCCATTGTTTTGTGTACTTACTACCATATGGATCTTCTTATTTGCATAAATTGCACGGATACATTCGCAAGCTGCATCGCTGTAATATGCTCCTCCACGTTTTCCAAGTTGTTCTGGTTTTTCATGAAGTTCTGCATTTTTATAAATTTCAAACAACTCATGTTCTACCTGTTTCATTTGCTCTGCTCTAGTACCACCTTCATTGAATTCTTCAATCGCATGCTCAAGCATTGCTTGTTTCATGTAGTAATATCTGTGGTATCCACAAGGCACCATATTCATGCTGTGAAGTAATTCCAATGGAAATTCAGCTTGATAGATATTGGCTGGTGTTCCACCACCTTTTTCATTGATATGATCGATCAAAATTGGTGTCATATCATTTCCATTTTCATCAAATACTTTATGCCAGTGAAAATGGTTAATTCCTGCATATCTGTAATTTAACTGGCTGATATCCTTCCCAAGGAGCTTTGGTTCTGCCATCATTGCGATCGTTGGCACGTTGCAAAGTCCGATACATTTTTTCCATCCAAAATGTTTAATTACAGCTTCTGTTACCATTCCACTTGGATTTGTAAAGTTGATCAGCCATGCATCTGGGCATAATTCTCTCATATCTTCTATGATCTGTCCGATCACTGGAATGGTTCGAAATGCTTTAAACATTCCTCCTGCTCCATTTGTTTCCTGACCAAGCATTCCATACAATGATGGAATTCTTTCATCTTTAATTCTGGCATCTAAAAGGCCTACTCGAAATTGTGTTGTAACAAAGTCTGCATCTTTTAATGCTTCTCTTCTGTCTAATGTTGTATAAACTTTTACATCATATGGAGATGCATCCCACATTCTCTGTGCCAGTGCTCCTACAATCTCTACTTTTTCTTTTCCATCTTCGATATCAACCAGCCAGATTTCTTTAATTGGAAGTTCTTCATATCGTTTGATGAAACCTTCCATCAGCTCTGGTGTATAACTACTTCCTCCACCAATCGTTACGATCTTCACTGTGCCTTTCATTGTTCTATACCTCCTCAAATATGTTCGTTTTCTTTGTCCTGTTTACATCATACAGAGTCAACTTTTTTCTCACAATGGATTTAGTAGATGCGGATATTTTTTCCCAAAAAAGTTTCAGAATCATGAAAATTTCTGAAACTTTTTGAAACTTTATTTCAATTCCACCCAGTATTCTTTGTTTGCTTCGATCATTTCATCTAAAATTTCTTTTGCCACATTTGCAGATGGAATTGTGCGGTTTAAAGTAAATGCCTGCAATGCTTTTTTATATGATCCTTCGATCACTGCTTCTACGACCAACCCTTCACAAGCATCCTGCTGTTCGATCAGTCCTTTATAAAATCTTGGAATTTCTCCAACTCTTACTGGTTCTGGTCCGTCTTTTGTAATATATGCAGGAATTTCAACCATGGCATCATCTGGAAGATTCTTGACTGCTCCGTCATTTTTTACGATGACAAGCTGTCTGCTTCTCGTGTCATATGCAAGTGCTTTTACCACTTCTACAATAAATTTCCCATGAACTCCTACATAAAATTGTGTCAAATCGATTTTTTCTCCATTTTCTAGTTTCTTAACTGCCTCACGAATCTTTGTTTCTCTTCCATGAATAACCTGCATTCCCCTTGTATTATTAATATCCATGTAATCTACAATGTCATCTCCAAGAAGATAATACTGCCAGTATGTATTTGGCAGATAATCTGGAAAATAGTTGACGATCTTCTTTGCATTCGTAAATGTATGTAACCAGTCTGGATCTTTGACCAAGGCATCTTCATAACTTGCCTTTGATACATAACCATACTCTGCCACATGTTTCTTTAATTTTTCTGTGGCATCTTCGCCATTACACTGTACTTTTGTAAACCATCCATAATGATTCAATCCAAAATAATCCACTTCCAGATTGCTAAGATCTGTGTCTAGGATTTCTGCCATTCTTGCCTCTACCTCAACTGGCATATCACAGATATTTAAAATTCTTGCATTTGGACGTAATGTCTGTGTTGCCTTAGCAACAATCGCAGCTGGATTTGAATAATTAACGATCCAATAAGTTTTTGATGCATATTTCTCACAAACATCGATCAGATGTACCATTGGTCCGATCGTTCTCATTCCATATGCCATTCCCCCGGCTCCACATGTTTCCTGTCCAATGCATCCATGTTTTAATGAAATCTGTTCATCTTTTACTCGCATTTTCAGTCCACCGACTCGCATCTGTGCCATAATAAAGTCTGCATCTGTAAATGCCTCTTCTTCATCCGTACTAATTTTCAATTCCAAAGAAGGTCTTAAATCTTTTACAACTTCTTTTACGATCAGTGACACTTTTTCTTGTCGTTCCTGATCAATATCATATAACCATAATTCTTTGATTTTTAATTCTTCCTCTTCCAAAAGATTTTTTACAATCCCTGCGGTATAAGTACTTCCACCACCACATATCACAATCTTAAATTCTTTTTTCATTGATTTTTTCCTCCATATCCGTCATATTATTTCATGTGCCCTGATTATATTTCTTGAAAATTTCAGGCTCAATAGTTCACGCTATTTTTGGAACATCACAACTATTTCATGGACAATCTGCATAAATTTATTCCGGTTATTTGTGCAAATTCACAATAAAAAAAGAAATATTTGAAAACTATACTTTTTTAGGAGAATGATTGATATGATACTAGAACAAATTAAAAATCCTGATTTTTTTAATAATTCTGAACAGAATATGATTTATTTTTTACAAAACAATTTAAACTCTTTTGATCAAGTCACTTTAAACAAAATGGCAAAAGAATCCTTTTCTTCGACTTCTTCTGTTTTACGTTTTTGCAAAAAATTAGGATTTGATGGATTTAAAGATTTCAAATTACAACTGATCCGAGAATCATCTATTTCTGGTCAGGATCTTAATTTTAATCTACCTTTTTCTCCAGATGATTCTGTTGAAGATATCGGTCTTCATTTATCTGAAATTCTTGCAAATGGAATTAAAAAAACACGGAATCTGTTAGATCCCGTGCAATTAGAAATGACTGCTTATAATATAAAAAAGAGCCACCGTGTATTCCTGTTTGGAAAAGGTGACTCCAGAATTTCTCTTGAGAATTTTAAAAATAAAATGATCAAATTAAATGAATATTTTATTATTGGTGATGAATATCAGAATAATTTTTATACAGTCGGCAATATTACCTCTAATGACCTTGTGATCTTCTGTACTTATAGTGCTATGCATCATGATTACAATTCTTATCTTCCAGTTTTAAAAGATCATAACGTTCCGATCATTACGGTTACAAGTAATATTCATTCCAAACTGGCTGTGAATTCTGATATTGTATTACAACTTCCTGATGATGAATCCTTTGATGAAAAAGTTGCCAGTTTTGCCTCTCAAACAAATATGGATTTTATTTTTGATTACATCTATTCTATCATTTTCCAGAAAAATTATATGGAGAATTATCATTCGAAACATGCTAAAGATGTATATACAAATTCCATGATCTATAACAAACTATAATTTAGTATCATTCATCCTGAATATCTCGATCATCCATAAATCCTATGGATTCTTTGAGATATTCAATATTCTTTTCACGGTCCATATTGTAAATACAGCCAAAAACAACATCCATCATATACTGCATCGCAATATGAGATGAGAACTGAGAGATACGATCTCTTAAGTTTTCTCTGCTGCTGATCGTTAATGCACCGGCAACATACTGTGGATATAAATTCCCACCTGCTTTCCCAACATACACAACAGGCACCTTCTTTTGATGCAGCACCTTTAAAATTGGCTTTACAAAGGTTGCTTTTCCAGAATATGAGAGAATGATCGCTGCATGTTTCGGATTACTTGCTAATGCTGTCAGTCTTTGTTTATAAAATCCATGTGGACATTCTACACTACTTTTGCCTGCTGTTAACATCTTATCCTGAAAATTTTCTGCAACATTCATGTTATGTGAATGGGTATAAATGTCTATAACTTCCGCTTTATGTAATAATTGTGCCACTTTATGCAATTCTATAAAATCCATATAATCATAGGTATCATAGATTGCTGTTTCATATAACTTACTCAGTTTCTTTGCGATCATCTGTGGTCCATCTTTTCGTTCAAATGGATAATTTACATCGATCATCTCAATATCTGATTTCATTTCTGAGATATCTTTTGCCAATATGACTTTCAATTCATTGAATCCTTTTAACCCAATCTTTTTGCAAAATCGATGAATGGCTGATTTTGACACAAATGTTTTTTCTGCTAATTCAATAACCGACATATCTAAGATATCTTCTTGATTTTTTAGAATATAATATCCTATTTCTGTTTCAATTGGTGTTAATCCATCTGCTAATTCAATCATATTTTTAAGTGTCATAGGTAGCACCTCTTTATTTTTGATTTATTTCAGTGTTCCTTATTATTTTAACATTGCTATTTTATTATCTCAAATAATTTATTACTTCTACCCAAAAACTATATCTAATTATCAAAAACCAAACATGCAGCTCCAATCAAACCGCAATCTTCTCCCAACGCCGCTGGCACAATCTTCACATTGCTTTTTAGCGCATCATATACTTTCTCTTTTGCGCGTTTTTCAATCTCTTCGATAAATCCAGGAATCTTTAACGCAACACTTCCACTTAGGACAAATAGCTCTGGATCAAGTACACCATAAAGTGTTGCAATGAAACTTGACAGATATTCATAAGCATCTTCCATGATCATTACCGCAGTTTCATTTCCTTCCTGTGCAAGTTGATACACTTCTCCTGCATGGGCAGCTTCTAACCCTGCATCATTTGCCCTCTTTGTGATGGCTGTTCCACTGGCAATTGATTCAATGGAACCTTTCTTTAAATCTCCCTGTGATGGACCATTTTTCCATAAAATGCAGTTTGCTACTTCTTGTGCAAATCCTTTTGCTCCACGATAGATTTGTCCATCAATACATAATCCTGCACCAACTCCTGTTGAAATGGTCAGAAATTCTACGATCTTCTTTCCTTTTCCAGCCCCGATCACAGTTTCTGCAAGTCCTGCAAGGTTCGCATCATTTTCTAACTGCACAGAAATACCTGTAATCTTTTCTAATTCTTTTGTCAGTTCAAAATTATGCCACCCTGGAAGGTTTGGTGGTGTTAAAATAATCCCATTGATCAAGTCTAATGGCCCTGGACAAGAAATTCCAATCCCTTCGATTTTTTCTCCAAACCCTTTGATCACATCATTGATCTGGTTTAATGTTTTTATAGGATTTTTTGGATCTGATCCAAACTGAACTCTTTCTTTGATCTCATATTTCTCGTTGATCAGCGCAACTCTTGTATTTGTTCCCCCAACATCAATTCCTACTGCATATTTCATGATTTTCTTTCCCTCCTATATAAACGAAAAGGGGGACAACCGAAGCTGTCCCCTCTTTATGTTGTTGTTTGTAAATATCTTATTCGTAGTAATATTTAACTTTGTCTGCAGAATCAAATAAGTTAACTTTGTGAGCAATAACTTCTCTACAAGCTTTGATTGGTTCTGGATAGATTTCAAGAGGCTCTCTGTATTCTGGATGAGCATTCAATACTTCTCTACATTTATCATAGAATGCAACCTTGATATCACTTGAAATGTTAATCTTAGAAATACCGATTTTAACTGCTTTTGCGATTTCTTCATCTTTGTTGCTTGATCCACCGTGTAATACTAATGGAATATCAAGAGTATCTTTTAATATCTGTAAGATGTCAAGACGGAGTTCTGGTTTCATATCGCTTGGGTAGATTCCGTGAGCTGTTCCGATTGCTACTGCTAATGTATCAATTCCTGTTTTTTCAACAAAATCTTTTGCCTGATCAGGATCTGTATAGATAATTCCTGTTGTTCCACCTTCGATAGAGTTTCCTGTTGTTCCGATTGTTCCAAGTTCACTTTCTACAGATACGTTTGCAAGATGTGCAACTTCACATACTTTCTGAGTGATCGCAATATTTTCTTCATATGGTAGTTTAGAAGCGTCGATCATAACAGATGTAAATCCTGCCTGAATTGCTCTTACAACTGTTTCATATTTATCACCATGATCTAAATGAATAACAACTGGTACATCTGTTTTAGATGCTTCATAAATCATGCTCTGTATTAAACTGTTTTCAACAAAGTTAAATTCGTCTGGAGACATCTCTAAGATGACTGGGCTCTTCATTTCTTTTACCTGCTGCATAACAGCTTTTAATAACTGATCACTACCGATATTGAATGCTGGTACTGCAAATCCTTTTTCATCTGCTACTTTTAAAAGTTCTTTCATGTTCATTAACATAGTTCTATTTCTCCTTTTTGATGTTGATATCTTATAATGATTTTCCTTCTGATCCAGACAGGTGGATATATTTTTTTACTAATTCCTGGCTATCAATCTCCACCTGATGCATCATTACCCAATAATTGATGTCTGGATCTTTTTTAAGATGCTGTTTAATGCTGTCTACATTGGCATTCATAAAATCACATCCTACATTGATCTTATTGATTCCAAATTCAACACATCTTTTAATATTTTCATCACCAGAACCGCTTCCCCCATGCAGTACCAGTGGCATCTTTGTTTTTTCTTTGATTTCTTTTAGTCTCTCAAAATCAAATTCTGGTACATATCCTTCTGGATAGTTTCCATGAGAACTTCCAAAAGAAATTGCTAATGCATCAATTCCAGTTTCTTTTGCAAATCGTAATGCCTCGTCAGGATTAGTTTTCATATCATCGTCTGTATAATTATCGCCTTCACTAGCACCCATACATCCGATCTCTCCTTCGACACTTGCATCGAACTGTTTCGCAAATTCCACGATTTCTCTTGTCATTCGGATATTACCTTCCAAGCTGTATCTGGAAGCATCTACCATAACACTGGAATATCCATCAACTAATGCTTTCTTTAACAATCCGATTTCTTCCCCATGGTCGAAATTTAAAGCTACTTCAACACTTGCTCTTTGTGCCAGTTTCTTGACGATCGGTGCGATCAAATTGCTGTCACAATGATTTACCATATGTTCCTGTACGATATTGATGATGATCGGTGCTCTTAATGACTGAGCTGCATTGATCACCGCTCTTGCTGTCTCAATGTTAAAGCAGTTGATTGCCATGACTGCATAATTGCCTTCATTCGCACGTTTTAACATTCCCTTCATTGATACATACATAGCTTATCTGTCCTTTCTGATTTTATGAAATAGTGAATCCTGATAAATCAAGATCTTCTTCTTTTTCGTCAACCATTGGTTCGTCTTCTTCTGTTTTCTTTTTCTTGATCAGTACAAGTAAAACACCTGTAACTGCTGTTCCTGCTAACAATGCGATAAGTGCTGCAAGTGGATTTGACATTGCTGGGATTACAAATACACCACCTGATGGTACTTTACTTCCTACATCAAGACTGAAACTGATCGCTCCTGTAACACCACATCCTGTTGCTGTACAGATAACTGTACGAATGATATCATTCATAGCGATTGGAATAACTCCTTCAGAGATCATGCAAAGACCCATTGGGAACGCAACTTTAATATTTTCTTTTTCCTGTGCTGTATAAATGTTCTTTTTCAGTAATTTTGATAATACTAATGAGAATGTAATTCCAAGTGGTGGAACCATAGCTGCTAATACTTTGATCGCTTCTGGTCCTGTGATTCCTTCTAATAGTAATCCATCACAGATTAAGTTAGGTACTTTACTGATTGGTCCACCAAAGTCAATGCATCCAAGAGCTCCGATGATAAATCCATAAACTGCTTTTGAAGACTGATCAAGTCCTGTAATGAAGTTTGTTAAGGCTTTTGTTGCCATTGTAATTGGTGTTCCTACTACGAAGAACATGATAAGTCCAGCAATGATCGCTGATAATGTTGGTACGATCATCATTGGCATTAATGCTTCTGCCCATTTAGGTACTTTTAAGTTATTCTTAATGAATAATGCGATGTAACCTACTAAATAACCACCAACCATTCCTCCTAAGAATCCAGCTCCTAAGAATGAAGCTATCTGACCCATTAAGAAACCAGGTGCAATACCAGGTCTATCAGCAATTGAGTAAGCAATATATCCTGCGATAAAGGATGGTAACAATCCCATACCCATAACACCAAGTGTTGTTAATGCACTAGGAAGTGTCATCTTAGATAATTCAGTTACGTTTTCTCCTCCCATTAAGTTACCGATCGCAATCAGTAATCCTGATGCTACTACTAAAGGTAACATATAGGAAATGGCCGTCAACGCATGACGTTTTAATTCCGCTCCAAGTTTTTTCATTGTTCTCTTCTCCTTTAAGTATAGTTTTTTGTTTCTCTCTTATTTACCTAATTCATTTTCGATCTTTTCGATCAATTTCTTAGGTGCTTTTACACAAACATTTGTAGGAACTTTGATCGTAGGTTTTCCTTCAAATCTTTCTGTTCCTGTAATAGCAATATCGACTGCAAGGATTACAACATCTGCTTCTTTGATTTCTTCTGCTGTTAATTCATCCTCTGTTCCGATTGTTCCCTGTGTTTCCACTTTGATTGTGTGTCCCATGCTTTCAGCTGCACGGATTAATTTTTCTTTTGCGATGTAAGTGTGCGCGATTCCTGATGTACATGCACATACAGATACGATTTTCATAACTTACAACTCCTTTCTTATTTTTCTTTTGGTTGTTTATTACCTCTTTCTTTATGTTCTAATCATACACCAGCTTTCATTACTGTGTTCATTAAGAGAGGGCTTTTTAATGTGGCATTTTTTCCATTTAATTATGACATTTTTTCAATACGGGCATTTTAATTAGGGTAGTTTTTTGTTTCACATTCCACAACGGAAGTATTTAAATGCGGTAATTTTTTATTTATTTTTAACATATAGAAATGCAAAAGATCCCTGCTCCTATTGGAACAGGGGTCCTAAGAATTATATAGAGTGTTAGGAAACTTATTTATGCAAATACAGCTTTTAGATCTTCTACTGTGCTAGCATTCAGCAGAGCTTCTACTGCATCGTCATTACCTAAGGTTCTTGCTACTTCAGCCAATAATCTTAAATGTGTTTTTGCATTCTCATTATCATTTCCAACTGCGAATAAAAAGATCAGTTTTACACCATTTCCATCCAGTGTCTCCCATTCGATCTCATCCTGAACTTTACCAATCGCAATTCCTACCTGTGTTACAGAATCACTTTTCCCATGAGGAATTGCCACATAGTGTCCAATTCCTGTCTGTCCCTGTGATTCTCTCAAATAAATATCTTCTATATAAGAATCAACATCCGCAATATATCCGGCATCTTTTAATTTTCCTGCAAGATGCTCTATCGCTTCTTTCTTATTCTTTGCTGTCATATTTAAGTCGATAACTCTTTCATCTAATACACTTTTAATATCCATTTTTAATTCTCCTTTTAACTTTTCTTTTTACTTATTGAATCAGATACTTATATAACTCAATGTTTGATTTCATACTCTTTAATTTCTCTAATTTTTCCTCTGAATCGATCAATGTTACATATTCTTTATAAAACATCTGAATCCTGCTGATCTCATCTCTGGTACTTAAACGGAACGCCAGTAAAAATACGACCTGAACCTGTTCATTGTCCCACATGATCGGATTTTTTAAGATTGCTATCCCAACTTTTGATTCATTAACCGCTGTCGGTGAACCATGCGGGAGACTGACCCCATTTCCAATCGTTGTTGTTGTTTTACTCTCACGATCCATAACTGAATCATAAAAATCTTCTGTAACAACATGCTTTTCTTCCATTGCCTGGCTCATTATTTTTAAACATTCTTCTTTTGTTTTGACTTCCAGATCAGTAAATATAAATTCCGGTGAAAATAAAATAAAACATTCTGGTGAAAATGGTGTTGCATTTTCTATCATTATAGAATTCATATTGTCTAAATGTGCCCTCAAAGTAGAAATTCCTGTTTCATTTAAGATATTTGGAATGACTACAATTCTCTTATCTTTTTCTTTTCTCTCTTCTGTCGAAATGATAATATCATAATCTTCATAATCCGCAATCTTAAAGTCATGAATACTTACAAATTTAATTTCATCAATCTCTGGCACAGATTTTTTAATCTTTTCTTTTACTAATTGTGTATGACCCATGTTAAAATTAGAAACCATTACCGTGCGGTACTGATGTTTTTTTCTTTCGATCGCTGCCTGAATATATAACACGATATATCCAATTTCATCTTCTGTAATCTGAAGTCCATAATATTCTTCAAACAAAATACTGATCGCCCAGCTTGCACGAAATACATTCTTATATTCTTTTTTTATAAAATCAATCAATGCATTTTTTTGTGGCGTTCCATAACGAAGTCTGAAAATTGTTGGTCTTAAATGAATGATCAGGCTTTCTTTTACTTTCTCATCTGAAGTGAGATCAACATCTAAAATATCTCTGATTACCTTTAACATGCGATCTACAAAATCAACCAATTTATTGTCATATTTCTTTACCTGACTTAATGTCACATCTACATCTGATATTCCAATAAACTTTGAACACAAAATCTGAATTGATAAAAACAAAACATCTTCTATCAAAAAATGTACATGAAATACTTCTTCTAATTTTTCAAAGATTGCTACCGTAAATGCATATTCATTATATTTCTTAAGGATTTTTAATTCCTCTGGAAAATAATCGCTGACTAATGGTAATGCAAGCTCTTTTCTCTTATACGCAATGCAACAATAAATTAAGATCTCATAAAATGATTCATCTGTGAAATGGTAATCCCATTCGTTTTCTGTTTGAATGATACATTTTCTGATCGCAGAAACATCAATGTTAGAAAAGAAATAATCTATATTCTCTTTGATCTCTTCTCCTGGTTTCTTCATCATGATCAGATTCTTTAATGCAACCCTGTATTCATTTTCTTCACTTTTGAGCCGATATCCCTTTCCTCTTTCATTCACAAGAGAAATGTGGTATACTTCCAGCCATTCTTCGCATTCCTTTAATACTTTCAGCATTGTTGGAACACTTAAGAATAACTTCTCAGCTAGTTTCTGTGTTGTCATTGTCTGCCATGGACGCAAATTAAAAAATACCTTTAATGTCTCATTTACTCTATCTCTTGGATCATAATTTCCTACTTGCAGATTTTCATCTGATAATATTTTCTGTATTTCTTCTTTTTGATTTTCATTTGCTTCTAGCCAAATTCCAACTCGTGGTTTCCGCTGTATTTCTCCAAGCTTATTTTCTAATAGGAAGTCACTCAATTCATTTAAGCGATTTCTAACTGACTTCTCAGACAATCCGATTTCTTTGGCAATCTTTCCAGTTGCAATGATCTCTCCATCTGAAATACAATCAAAAATCTGTTTCATATAAAATTTGTCTTTTGAACGTTTCATATTGTTTATCCTTTCAAATTTAATGACTTTCTTTTTTGCACCTCCTGTTGTTTAACTTGAATTTAGTATAGCACGAAACGATTCTTCCAACTTATCAAGAACAGGCTTTTTAATGTGGTACATTTTATCTATTGCAAAAAAATACGGTAAAAATTCTTTTTTGAAATGTGGTAATTTTTAATTAAAAAAGAAGAACTTCTGTTTATTTTCTAGTTCTCCTTTTGTATAAAATATAAGGGGCAGAATTCTATCTTCTACCCCTTATATTTTTCTATTAATATTATTGCACCGGGCAAGCCGCCCCGACATATTCCATCCGATTTTCTTTCACGCTCGTAATATCCGCATGTTCTCCACAGACACGACAATTCTTATTCTTCGATGGAAATTTAACTACTCTTGTATTCATCGTTAATCCATCCATCACAAGCATCTTGCCTGTCAGCAATTCCCCGATTCCTAACAGATACTTGATCGCTTCTAATGCCTGAATACATCCAATGATTCCTGCGACTGCACCGATAATTCCTGCCTGACTGCAGTTTGGCACAGAACCGCTTTCTGGTATCTCCTCAAAGATACATCTGTAACATGGCTGGTCTTCTTCTGGAACATAGGTCATAACCTGACCCTGGAACTGTAAGATTCCTGCATGACAAAATGGTTTCTTTAACAACACACATGTATCATTGATCAGGAACTTTGTCTCAAAGTTATCCACAGCATCAATGATAAAATCGTATTCTTTGAACAATTCTTCTGCGTTATCCGCATATAAATATTCTGGATAGGTGTTTACCTTGATATGCTCATTTAATTCAAGTATTGATTTCTTTGCTGATTCTGCCTTATTTGTTCCTTCTCTTTTGCTTGTGTGAATGATCTGTCTCTGTAAGTTTGACACGCTGACATCATCTGCATCCACAATTCCGATCGTTCCAACGCCTGCTCCTGCAAGATATAAAGCCGCTGGTGCACCTAAGCCGCCAGCTCCGATGATCAGAACTTTTGATTTCTTTAATTTCTTTTGTCCGTCACTTCCTACCTGTGGCAGGATGATCTGACGATCATATCGTTTAACCTCGTCTGGTGTTAATTCTTCTGTAGACGAAAACAGATGCAGTCCGTCCTTTGAAACGTCCTGCATCTGTTCTTTTTGGGATGTCACATGTAATAACCATTCTCGGTAACCGCCGGATAAGTTCAAAGCTTCATACCCTTCTTGTCTTAACTGTTCGGCAATTGGGGCGCTTTTCTCTCCATAGTTGCAATATACGATCAGCCTCTTATCCTTTGGAAGTTCCTCGATGTGAGAGAAATCACCAGCCCATTCGTAAGCCTTCGGTATATGTCCATGCTGGTATGCGATCTCACCTCTTACATCTAGGTAGATATAATCATCATCGGACAGTAATTCTACTTGCTGTACCGTGATTTCCATATTCTTTCCTCTTATTCTAGTCTTCAGCGAATAATGCTGTAGATAAGTATCTGTCTCCTGAATCTGGAAGTAATGCTACAATTGTCTTTCCTTTGTTCTCTGGTCTCTCTGCAAGGATCGTAGCTGCTTTTAATGCTGCTCCTGAAGAAATACCAACTAAGATTCCTTCGCTGTGTGCGAATGCTCTTCCTTCTGTAAATGCATCTTCATTCTCGATTGTGATAACTTCATCATAAATCTTTGTATTCAGTGTGTCAGGTACGAATCCAGCACCGATTCCCTGAATCTTATGTGCTCCAGCTGTTCCTTTTGATAATACTGGAGATGTTGCAGGTTCAACTGCTACTATTTTAACATCTGGGTTCTGTTCTTTCAAGTATTCACCAACACCTGTTAATGTTCCTCCTGTACCAACACCTGCTACGAAGATGTCTACTTTACCGTCTGTCTGATCCCAGATCTCTGGTCCTGTTGTTGCTTTGTGTACAGCTGGGTTTGCTGGGTTTACGAACTGTCCTAAGATGACTGCTCCGTCAATCTCTTTTGCGAGTTCATCGGCTTTGGCGATAGCACCTTTCATTCCTTTGGCACCTTCTGTTAATACTAATTCAGCACCATAGGCTTTTAATAAGTTTCTTCTTTCAACACTCATTGTGTCAGGCAGTGTAAGGATCGCTCTGTATCCTTTTGCTGTTGCAACTGCTGCAAGACCGATTCCTGTGTTACCACTTGTTGGTTCGATGATCGTTGATCCTGGTTTTAACTGACCTTTCTTCTCTGCATCTTCGATCATTGCCAATGCGATACGGTCTTTGACAGATCCTGCTGGATTTAAGTACTCAAGTTTTGTAAGGATCGTTGCGTCTTTCACTCCTGCTTTGTCTGCATATCTATCTGCTTTAAGAAGTGGTGTTCCTCCGATTAATTCTAATGCGCTTGCTGTAATCTTACTCATAATTCTAAACCTCCATAAAAAGTTGTTGTTTTTATTCCGTTTTATTTCCTATTTTTCTACTAGGTTTTCTATGTTTTAGATTATACAACCACATATCTTTATTGTCAACATCTTTTGCATTATTTCTGTTATAGGTTTTTCTTTTGATTTGCTATAAGTTCTCTTTATATTTTTAATCCCCAGATTCTTATGATCTAGAAATCAAATGTTCTTGCAGAAACACTCCAATTCCATCGTGATCATTGTCTTTGGTAATATGATCTGCAACACTTTTTGTTTTTTCACTTCCATTTGCCATGACGACTCCGACTCCTGCATGCAAGGTCATATCATAATCATTATCTGCATCTCCAAATGTGCAGAGATTTTCCATCGTAAATCCATGCATCTCCATCAGTTTTTGTAATCCAAAGGATTTTGAGATTCTAGGATCCATAAATTCAAACAGGTGTTGCGTCGTTTGAAGACTTGCACATTTGAAACGTTCATTTTTAAAGGTTTTTGCTCTCTCAATAACTGCCGGCATAGTTTCTGGTTTGCAAACAATAAGAAGTTTTAAACGATCTTCTTTTAAATACTCGTCAAAATCAATGACTTCATATGGAAGCTGATCACCTTTAGATAAAATTTTAATAAGTTCATCTTCTTTCGGAGTATACAAAACTCCATCCCCATGAATTGCAAAATTCACATCCATATCTTTATAGTGCTCCATGATATTTGCGATCAGGTTTCCTGGAAGGGCAAAATTTTCTTCATAATAATCGGTTTTGTAATCATAAATCTCACCTCCGTTGCTTCCAACGACCATATCAACAAGTCCGCCAATTCCCCATTTTCCAAACAACCTTTTTACACTTGGAACGTCTCTTCCTGTTGATATTCCAAACAAGATTCCTTGTTCTCGAACTTTCTTTATCGCATCAATTGTTTTGGAGGTAACAATTCCCTTGCTATTTAACAGTGTTCCATCAATATCACACATTATAACTTTTATATTTTTCATAACATTTCTCCCTTGATTTCTGTCTCCATGAATATTATTTTCTATCTTTTCTACCAATTTAACATATTCTTTCAAAACAAATAAGTCCCAGAACAAAACTTTACGCTTTTTTCTGGGACTTATGAATTTTACATATTTAAAAGTCAGATAACAATTATTTTAATTGTAACATCGCAAACATACAAATTCCAGCAAAAATTAGAACTACGATACTTCCTGAAATATCTCTCAGAAAATGATTTTTTAGGCTTTTTTCTACAGAGTCTTTCACTGGAATCTGATATGTTTTAACCGTTTTATATAGAAGGAAAGCTAATGCGGCTACATATAAGAAGTTCTGAAGCATTACTTCTGCAACGATCATCAATGCCATATTCACAACCGCATATCCATAATCAGCTTTATTCAAATGCTGTTGTAAAAAGCCTAACAAGTATGCGATAAATGGATTAACCATGGCAACTAAGAACATAACGGTATAATGTGGATTCTGACTTAGGATCGTCTGTAGATTAGCACCTGCAGTTCCTTTGGCTGTAAGATAACCTAATGCCATAAATGGACTTACTGCCAATAATACTTTAATGATCGTAAATATGCGCTCAATTGAAGAATTTACTGTTACATTCTTCTGAATCGTTTTCATCATGATTCTTTCCTCCTGTACTGCAAAATCTTTATTACTTTAATTCTGGCCAATAACCTTTGTTCGCTTCAATCAGGTCATCTAAGATCTGTTTTGCTACTTTTGCACTTGGTACTGTCTTAGATAATGTCAGTGCCTGCCATAACTTCTGATAGCTTCCTTCGATCCATGCTTCTACTGTCAGTTTTTCTACGCTTACCTGCTGTTCCATTAATCCTTTCTGGAACTGTGGGATTGCTCCCTGGCAGATCTTTTCATATCCGTTGCTTCCTACGATACATGGGATCTCTACCATGGCTGTACGGTCAAAGTTCTCAACTGCTCCTTCGTTTGGTACGATCAGTAAGAATCTTTCCTGTGTATTTTCTGCGATCGCGCATGCTAAGTCTACGATATATGTTGCATGAGCATCTGGTTCGAATGCACTTCCGACTGCTGTTCCGTTTTCGATGATCTTTCTGCATTCTCCGAAGATGAATTTTTCTCTTCCATCCATGACTTCGTTCGCTCTTGTGTATTCTGGATTTGATGTTTCTACAACGTAATCTGGGAACAGATAGTATTTTAAGTATGTATTTGGAATTGTTTCTGGATCAACTGCATATACATCTCTTGCTTTCTGGAATGTATGTACCCAGCTTTCGTCTACATGCTGATTGGAATCTGATAATGCATCTGCATATCCGTTTGCTGCCATATGTTTCTTGATCTCTGGCATTAAGTCATTTCCTTCAGAATCATAGATCTTGTTCCACCATCCGAAGTGGTTTAATCCATAGTATCCGTACTGCATTTCTTTTCTGGATTTTAATCCGACCATGTTTGCCATCTTTTCCATTAAGTCGATCGGCATATCACAGATATTTAAGATCTTGGAATCTGGTCTTAATCTTCTTGTTGCTTCTGCAACGATCGCTGCTGGATTTGAGTAGTTTAACATCCATGCGTTTGGTGAATATTTTTCCATGTAATCAAGGATCTCAATAACTCCACCGATGGAACGCATTCCGTAAGCGATTCCTCCTGGTCCGCATGTTTCCTGTCCGAGTACTCCGTATTTTAGAGGGATCTTCTCATCTTTTTCACGCATTGCGTATTTTCCTACACGGATATGTGCTAATACGAAGTCGATGTCTGTGAACGCTGTTTCTGGGTCTGTTGTATAATCAAATGCTACTTCTGGTGCATTTTCCTTTAAATAGATCTCACATGCTTTTGCAACTGTTTCCTGTCTCTCTGCATCGTTATCATAAAACTTGATGGAACGAATTGGGAATCTGTCCATATGATCTAAGAGCATCAATACGATACCTGGTGTAAATGTACTTCCACCACCTGCAACTGTAATTGAATATTTTTTCTTTGCCATTTTTCATTCCTCCTGAATGTTGTTTGTTTTTCTTTGTTGAGTTCATCATACTATCGTATTTATCCTGATACAATAGTTTCGCCTCATTCAGGAACGTATCATCAATGTTGTTGCATTTCACAAAACATGTGATTTTTCACAAATGGCTTATTTATGCGGTTTATCAATGTTTTTCTTCGTTGTTTTCTGTTATCGTTTCTTGTTTTTTCAATTGATGTTCCATGTATTTTAATGTCAGAAATTCGTTGACAATGTGAAAATGTAATGTCGGATAATATAGGAATCCATACCCGATCGTATGTATTTCTTCTGACTGAAATGTCAAAACTTCATCTGCAAGATCATAAAATTCACCCTTGCCATGCATTGCGATTCCTATGATCTTTGCTCCCCTCTCTTTTGCACTCCTCATTTTGCGGATCTGTTTTTCATTTTGCCCTGAAAGGCTGTAGAAGATCACAAGATCATCTTCGGTAAATTTCTCTGAAAGAAGCTCATATTCACTTGCTCCTTCTATCGTATTGATAAAAATGCCTTGATACAAAAACTTTTCTTTCAGATGCTGTGCCGCTAATTTCTGTGTCGATCCTGAACCTTGTGTATAGATCCTGCTTGCAGATTCTATCATCTGGCAAACCTTATCCATATCCATATCCTCAAAACGCCGGATATTTGCTATAAAACTGTTTGCATTTCGATCCATATCTTTTTCTTCGTATAGGATTTCTGCTTTATCTTCCCATTTCAGGAAAGATCGCATCTCACTATATCCAGAAAACCCCAGCTTCTTTGCAAATCGCAGGATCGTGGTATGTGATACATGACAAAAAACCGCCAGCTGCTGGATCGAAATCTGTTTACATTGTTCTTTATGACGCACGATATATGCCCATATTTGAAGATCATTTTCATTTAACATGTCAAATTTCTTCTGTATCAATTCTTCCATATTCCTAGCTCTCATCAGACTGGCTCCTTTCCTCTAAATATTCCAAATAACGCAAAAACAGCATTTCCGCCAGAATATAATAAGATGTCATGGATTCATAACGCCCTTTATACATGTTTTGTTCTACAATTGTTGTTGATATGTATAAATTATAATTGCTGATCTCTGCCAATGGATTCTTCTTTTGTTTTGTGATCGAAATGATCGGTGTTCCTTTGATCCTTACTTTCTTGGCAAAATCTATCGTAGAATCTGCTTCTCCTGACACAGAAATGATCAAAACAAGATCATCACTATCTATATACTTTACTACCGTCTCATATTCTGTTACTCCACTAAAATCATAAAAACGCTTATCTGTAAAATAAAACAATCGTTTAAATTCCTTTGCAACGATCTTTTGTACCATACCTGTTCCATATACAAAAATTCGTTTTGCCTGATAGACCAGCTTACTGATCTCTCTAAAATCCTGCTGCACCATATCCTGCATCATTTCTTCATATGCGAGACAAACTTTTACAGCTTTGCTTGTATCTTGTTTCTTGTCATCATTTTCCATCTTAAGATGTACTTTGAACTCACCAAAGCCTTTTAAAGACAGCTTTTTTGTAAATCGAAGTACTGTCGTTCTGGATACATTACATTTTCTTGCAAGTTCTTCGATCGTCATATTTTCACATTGTTTTTTGTGTTTCTCCACATAGTCCCATATGTATAGATCATTTTCACTTAATCTGTCACTATACTGATTGAGCAGTTCTTCTAGTCGCATATTTTCCTCTTCCTTTATGATACAGACACGGTTTTGAGACATGTTCATTAAAAAACTGTACAACTGGTCCTGTCCCAAAAGCCATAATTACTGTGCCTATTCCCACATTGCCTCCAAATATTAAACTTATTATAACACAAATAATATCTGTTGCAATTCTGCACACTTTAAAAGGAATTTTACTTTTTTCATGAATTTGTATCCCTAATGTATCATATGGTGCACTTCCGAGTTCTGGTGTCATATAAACAGAACACCCTAGACAAACCCCTAGAATTCCTACAATAAGAAAAGTAACTTTCACTGCCAGGTTTTCTGGATCTTCAAAAAACATATGATATCTTGCTGTAAAAAAGTCTACCAGAAGGCCACATCCGATCATGTTCCATAAAGTTCCAAATCCAAATATGGCACTTATCCCTTTTTTTTCTTTAATCACGAAAATGAAAAGTCCGATAAAAATCACTATATTTACAATTATCTGCCATACACCATAAGAAAATGGAAGATGTTCACTTACCGCCATGTTCATACAACTAAATGTATCTACTCCAAATCCTGATAAATTTAATAATGTCACATTAAATCCTATCAATATAACCCCAATAAATGCCATAAAATATCGTTTCATTCCTATATCCTTTCTTTTAAAAAGGGACCTTGCTCTCGCAAAGTCCCTTTTCTTTAAATTTTGATTCATATAACTATTTAGAAATCTTGTATAAAACATCTCCAATGTTTACATGACCTTCTGTCTTTACAAATTCAATCTTATACTCATCCATTGCTGTCAAAACAATCGGTGTAACCGTTTCTTTTCCTTTGGATTTCACAAAATCCAGATCAATGGATCCCATTAGTTCACCTGCGTGAACTTCATCCCCTACGGAAACATCAAGATCAAATCCTTCTCCATTTAATTCTACCGTATCCATTCCGATATGCATGAGAACTTCGGCTCCATTGTCTAATACAAATCCTATGGCATGTTTTGTATCAAAAATCGATGCTACTTTTCCATCCACTGGAGCGTATAGATTTCCTGCATCTGGCTCGATGGCTACTCCATCTCCCATTAGTTTGTCAGAGAACATGGGGTCATTTACTTTCTCTAATGGAAGGACTGTTCCTTCAAAATATGCTTTAATCTCAATTGCATCATCTTTCTTTTTCTTCTTAAAAAATAACATCTTTCTTCACCTTTCTTCCCATGCATATGTTTTGGTTTCTTATTTTAATTCTGGCCAGTAATCTTTGTTAGCCTCGATCAGGTCATCTAAGATCTGTTTTGCTACTTTCGCACTTGGTACTGTCTTAGATAATGTCAGTGCCTGCCATAATTTCTGATAGCTTCCTTCGATCCATGCTTCAACTGTCAGTTTTTCTACGCTTACCTGCTGTTCCATTAATCCTTTCTGGAACTGTGGGATTGCTCCCTGGCAGATCTTTTCATATCCGTTGCTTCCTACGATACATGGGATCTCTACCATGGCTGTACGGTCAAAGTTCTCAACTGCTCCTTCGTTTGGTACGATCAGTAAGAATCTTTCCTGTGTATTTTCTGCGATCGCGCATGCTAAGTCTACGATATATGTTGCATGAGCATCTGGTTCGAATGCACTTCCGACTGCTGTTCCGTTTTCGATGATCTTTCTGCATTCTCCGAAGATGAATTTTTCTCTTCCATCCATGACTTCGTTCGCTCTTGTGTATTCTGGATTTGATGTTTCTACAACGTAATCTGGGAACAGATAGTATTTTAAGTATGTATTTGGAATTGTTTCTGGATCAACTGCATATACATCTCTTGCTTTCTGGAATGTATGTACCCAGCTTTCGTCTACATGCTGATTGGAATCTGATAATGCATCTGCATATCCGTTTGCTGCCATATGTTTCTTGATCTCTGGCATTAAGTCATTTCCTTCAGAATCATAGATCTTGTTCCACCATCCGAAGTGGTTTAATCCATAGTATCCGTACTGCATTTCTTTTCTGGATTTTAATCCGACCATGTTTGCCATCTTTTCCATTAAGTCGATCGGCATATCACAGATATTTAAGATCTTGGAATCTGGTCTTAATCTTCTTGTTGCTTCTGCAACGATCGCTGCTGGATTTGAGTAGTTTAACATCCATGCGTTTGGTGAATATTTTTCCATGTAATCAAGGATCTCAATAACTCCACCGATGGAACGCATTCCGTAAGCGATTCCTCCTGGTCCGCATGTTTCCTGTCCGAGTACTCCGTATTTTAGAGGGATCTTCTCATCTTTTTCACGCATTGCGTATTTTCCTACACGGATATGTGCTAATACGAAGTCGATGTCTGTGAACGCTGTTTCTGGGTCTGTTGTATAATCAAATGCTACTTCTGGTGCATTTTCCTTTAAATAGATCTCACATGCTTTTGCAACTGTTTCCTGTCTCTCTGCATCGTTATCATAAAACTTGATGGAACGAATTGGGAATCTGTCCATATGATCTAGAAGCATCAATACGATACCTGGTGTAAATGTACTTCCACCACCTGCGACTGTGATTGAATATTTTTTCTTTGCCATTTCTTCTTTCCTCCGAATTTATACTATTGATTATAATAATGTTTCAAATACTTCTCTGATACTAGGAACTTTTAATCCAATGATAACCTGGTATGCTTTTCCATTGATAGAACATCCATGTGTTCCGATTGCTTTGAAATAAGGATCGTCTTTACATAATGTTTCATCTTTTACGTTGACACGTAATCTGGTTGCACAGTTTGTTACATCAACGATATTGTCTTTTCCTCCGAGTCCTTCAAGGATCAGTTCGCATAACTCAAGCTTAGGATCTCCTGCTTTTCCACCTTTTTCTGCCTGTTTGTTTCTGAATTTTTCTTTTGATCCAAATTCAATCTCTGCTTCGTCTTCACGTCCTGGTGTTTTGAAATCAAATTTTAAGATCAGGAATCTGAACACTACAAACCAGATAGCTGTAAAGATCAGACCAATAACCAATTCTAATAAATACTGCTGCCAGTGATTTCTCATTAATGGGATCAAGTTCAGTGATGCGATCTCGATCAGACCACCTGAGTTGATACCAACGATTCCTGCAAGCCACATAGTTGTTGCCAGTGTTGCTGCTAAAAATGCATGAACTACGAATAACATAGGTGCTACGAATAAGAATGTAAATTCAATTGGTTCTGTAACTCCACATACGATTGCTGTTAATGTGATAGGTAATAACAGTGCAAATACTTTTTTCTTTTTCTCTGGTTTTGCTGTGCTGTAGAATGCTAATGCTGCTCCAAGACATCCGAACATTTTTGCAAATCCACTTGCTGTAAATCCTGCTTCTGGACAGAAAGATTTTAAAGATGCTGTGGATGCTGCGATCTGTGGTAATAATTTTGCCCAGTAAGCATATAATCCACCAGGTACAACAACGTTATCATAGTAGAATGGTGAGTATAATAAGTGATGTAATCCAAATGGAATCAACGCTCTTTCAAGGAAGTTGAATACAAAGATTCCGATAGCTCCTGCACTCTTTACAAATCCCTGGAATGCTGTGATTCCTAACTGAACTTTTGGCCAGAAGGCACATGCTAATACTGCAACTGGGATCATTACGAAGAATCCGATCATGAATACGAATGTTGATCCTGAGAATGAACCAAGCCATTCAGGAAGTTCTGTATCAAAAAATCTGTTATGTAGATAAATTACGATTCCGGATACTGCTAAAGCTCCAACCATACCCATATCTAATGTTTTGATACTTGCGATCATTGCAAGTCCGCTTGTTCCACCGACTTCCGCATTCATGTTAACTCCGAATACTCCACCCCACTGAGTTAAGATCGTGTTTACAAAATAATGGAACGTCATATATAAAACTAATGCTTCCATGCAACATCTTGCATTTTGTTTCTTTGCCATTCCGATTGGCAATGATACTGCGAATAACAATGGTAACTGGTTAAATACTGTCCATCCACCTTGTAGAAATACGTTCCAGCATTTGTACCACATGCTTGTTGGTGCTGCCAGACCTCCCATGATCGCCTGTGTTGTAAACAGAGTACCTATTCCTACTGAGATACCTGCAAATGCGAACAGAAGTACTGGTGTAAACATCGCACCTCCAAATTTTTGAATCTTCTGCATCATTTTTCAAATCACTCCTTTTCAAAAGTTTATCCATACAATTCTTTGATTTATCTTGTTTTAAATACCGGTATTTCTTAACTACAAGCCAATCATAACAGGATGGTAAATTTTTCTCAATAGATTGTACGTCTTTAGAAACAGTGCACATTACTTTATGATTTTTCACATTTTGTGTGATTTATCACGCTTGCTTGTAAAGCACGTATTTAAGCCATTTTTTGTGCCTTTTTATTCGATTGGGTTGCTAAAAAGTGAAAAAAGGAACCAAATGTGAAACTTGATCACAACTGGTTCCTCTTTGTATATTTCCCTAAAACTTTATTCACCTCGTACTTCTGCAAATACCTCTTCCAGTTCATTTAATAAATCTTTGACATTCTCAATTCCGACAGACATTCTTAACACACAATCCGTGATCCCGTTTTGTTTGCGGATATGTTCTGGAACATCTGCATGTGTCTGTGTCATTGGATATGTGATCAGTGTTTCCACCCCACCAAGACTTTCTGCGTATTTGACCATTCTTACTTTTTCAAGGATATTGATTGCATATTCTTTCTTCGTAAGTTCAAATGTAAGCATTGCTCCAAATCCTCTTGCCTGCTTTTTCATGATCTCGTATCCCGGATGTTCTTTGAATCCTGGATAAACAACTTTCTTTACGATATCCTGTTCTTTTAACCATTTTGCGATCTCGATCGCATTTTCCTGTGCACGGTCCATGCGGACTCCTAAGGTTTTGATCCCTCTCTGGATCAGGAAACAGTCAAATGGTGCTAATCCAGCTCCTGTTGTCTTGATCAGAAAGCGAAATCTTTCGCTGATATCTTCTCTGTTTGTAACTAAGAATCCAGCCAGTGTATCGTTGTGGCCTCCAAGATATTTTGTTCCGCTGTGTACAACAATATCTGCTCCGAGATCTAATGGATTCTGGAAATATGGAGATAAAAATGTATTGTCAACAATCAGAAGGATGTTATGTTTCTTTGTGATCTCAGCTAATGCTTTGATATCTGTGACGTTCATCATTGGGTTGGTTGGTGTCTCGATATAAACTGCTTTTGTATTTTCTCTGATATATGCTGCAACATTTTCCTTGTGGCAGTCTACACTGGAAAATTCGATTCCGTTTTTCTCAGATACATGATTAAATAGACGGATGCTGCCGCCATATAAATCTGCATCCACGATCAGATGATCGCCCGGTTTGAATAATTCCATCATCAATGTGATCGCTGCCATTCCTGATGAAAATGCCAATGCATCGATTCCATTTTCCAGAGAAGCAACTGTCTTCTCCAGATGTTCTCTCGTTGGATTCTGCAGACGGCTGTAATCATAACCTGTGCTTTGTCCGACTCCTGGATGTGCGTATGTTGCTGACTGATAGATTGGGTAACTGATCGCACCATAGTGGTTGATCGAATTTTCTTCCTCTTCTAAATGAATACATTTTGTCTCTATTTCTCTTGCCATATATATCTCCTGTTTCATCCTATGTTTTATTCTATCTCAAATCTGTTCTATCCAAAAAAATGTAAGAACATCATATAACTCACTGTTCCAAGTAAAATGCTGATCAGCGTATTATGTTTCCATTTGTAACTGACTGCAGTGATTGCTGCTGCGATCAGTTTCCATAAACCATCTGCCATAAAGTCATCCCCGACATCTTTCAGGCAATACACGATCAGTACTGCCATGATCGAAGATGGCAACACCATTCCTAATCGTTTGATCTGATCTGGAAGCTCTTTTCCTTCCTGAAATACAAGAAAAGGGAGGGCTCGAAGTCCAAATGTGATCACGGCAGAAACGAAAATCGCGATCAATGCCATTTTTGTGTTCATTATTTTCCCCTTTCTGTCTAAACTTCCTGTTGTTTGCTATTCCAGAAGATTAAAACTCCTGAAACGATCACCAATGCTGGCAGCATAAATGCCCGCTGTCCAAAGATCATCAAGGCGATCACTGCGATCAAGACTCCTGCAACCGCTGGAAAATGCTTGTCCGCTTTCTCCCATTGATCGATAAAAATGATGATAAATAATGCAGTCATACAAAAATCAATTCCTGTTAATTCAAATGGGATCAACTGCCCGATCAGACCGCCCATCACTGCTCCAAACATCCAGTAACATCTGCTGAAGAATGCAACGAGAAACATCTCTTTTCTGCTGTTTTCATCTTTGTCTTCGATTGTGCAGTTTACCGCATATGTTTCATCTGTCATCGTATGGATCATATAAAGTTTCTTTCTTCCCATCTTACGGAATGTCTCCAAAAATGAAAGGCTGTAGAAACTCTGTCTGCTGTTCATCAACAATGCCGTCACTGCAATCGTAACGATCGATGCCCCGCTGCTTAAAAATGTGATCAGGACAAACTGAAAAGCTCCTGTATACACGGTAAGGCTTGTAAGAAGCGAATAATACCACGCAAATCCTGCATTCTCCATCATCATTCCATATGCCATACTGACAAATATATAGCTGCACATGATTGGTATGGATTTCATAAATGCTTGTTTTGTTACACTTTTTACGCCTTGCATAAATCCTTCACTACTTCCCCTGCGATGATCAGTCCTGCGACAGATGGTACAAATGCTGTACTGCCTGGAATCGCTCTTTTCTCTGTACATTTGTGCTGTGCTCCTGGAGGGCAGATACAGTTTGTTCTGCAGCTGTTTGCCATATCATCTTTTGGTTTGATCGGCATTTCTTCTGAATATACAACTTTTAATTTCTTAACTCTTCTCTTCTTTAACTCTCTTCGCATAACCTTTGCAAGAGGACATACTTTTGTCTTATAGATATCTGCCACTTTAAACTGGCTTGGATCTAATTTATTTCCAGCTCCCATACTGCTGATGATCGGTACATTCTTTTCCTTTGCTGCCATAACTAATGAGATCTTTGCTGTCACTGTGTCAACGGCATCAACGATGTAGTCATATTCCTCAAATGGAAATTCATCGGCATTCTCTGGTAAGAAGAAACATTTATGAACGTTGACTTTCGCATCTGGGTTGATCTCTAAAATACGGTCTCTCATCACTTCTACTTTGTATTTTCCGATTGTTTTTCTTGTTGCGATGATCTGGCGGTTTAGGTTTGTTAAGCAGACTTTATCATCGTCAACAAGGTCGAATTCACCGACACCGCTTCGTACTAAGGCTTCGCATACATATCCACCAACACCACCGATTCCAAAGACAGCAACTCTGCTGCCAGCTAATTTATCGAGTGCTTCTTTTCCAAGTAATAGTTCTGTTCTTGAAAACTGATTTAACATTTCTTTCTCCTTTTATTTAGAATAAAAAAGCGGATGCTTAGCATTTCTATTCTTGTTATGCTGCGCTTCCGCTGGTATTTTTGTATTTCCTACTATTTCTATTGGTTTTATTATATGCAAACGATGATTGGATGTCAAGACTGGTGTTGTTATTTTTATGTGTCAACAAATGATTGTTAAACTCCTTACAAATTCAACATTTTGTAGATTTCTTCTTTCTCTGCCTCTGGATTCTCTTTTATTAATGTATAAATAGGTTCAATTACTATCGTATCTTCTTCTGATTCTTCTGCAATCTGTGGCAAAGTTTTATTTTTCAAAATTTTCTTTTGAACTAATGAAATTAATTTTAATATTTCTCCTTCCTTACGTCCAATCCTCTGTGCACTTTGTATCTGACTTGCTCTGTCACTCTCTGCCATCTCTTCTCTCAGATACAAATATCTTTCCCTCTCATCCTGACTGATCTTTATCATCTCTTCCAGCGCCCTTTCCATATACTTATTACCTTTTGATTCCTGTTCCAATTCTTCCCATGTCTGTGCAGCTATCAACTTTGCCCATCGATATAATGGTTTTTTCTTTTGTTTCTCTTTTACGTACTTTAGTTTCTTCAATTCTATCATATGAAATTGAAATTTTCTACTATATATCTCTTTGGTTTTTTCATCCATCAGACTAAATTTATGGTAATAATTCGGACTTATCATTTGATTAAAATTTAAAATACCAACATGAATACATGGTGGTATTTCTCCATAAGGATGTCCTTTTTTTAATCCATCTGTAAACATTCGACAATTATAAAAAAGGCTTCTCTCTGTCCAATCATCTTGATAGGTGTTTTGCATTTCAATGTTAATCTTTCTGTTTTGATTTAAAATCAATTTGATGTCCAGAATTCCTTCTTTTTCTTCATCATTTTCTCCCAGTGTAAATGGATCTGTAATTTCAATTTTTTTGATTTCATATTCTTTTAAATCCAGCAATGCCATTGGAAATCCTTTTACAATTTTAGTATTTTTAAATATTTTTTGAAATGCATAATTGTTTGTTAGTTTTACTGTTATTTTTTCATCACTAATCGCTCTGATCTTTAATTGTTCATCATTGATTTTATTTTTTAGCTTTTCTGTCATATGTATCTCCTTATGTTTCTTTTATTTACATGGATTTATTTTACATTATTATACATTTATTTACAATATGCTTTTACATTTTATTCCATATGTTTTAAATTCTTATTTGTAAAACAAAAATAAGGATATGAGTGTGAATTCACTTTCACGCTCATATCCTCATTTCTCGTAATCATTTCAAAAAATTCGATCATCTATGATAACATACTATCTCAGAAAAAAGCTACTGATATATCCATCCTTCCAAGATCCTTTGAAAGAGATTTTACTGCTTGCTTCTAAATGCATTTTTTCTCCATCAAATTTATATTTATAGATACTATCATTACTTAGTATATACAAATAGCCCTCTTTTGTTTGACATTGAATTACATTATGCTTGAATTTATAAACTTTGCTTTCTCCTGTTTGTGGGTTTAACAATGAAATTGCTTTTCCCATTCCACTGGTTAGATCACAGTGTGTAACAAACAATTTATTTTTATACGGTAAAATTTGCTGTGGATTTATTTCTTTTAATTTGAGCTTGCTGATCTTGTCTTTTTTTAAATCCATCTGATACAAGATTTTGTCTGTATTTCCTGAAGAAAAATAGAGATTTTTATCATCTGAATAGAAAAACACGGATTCATCTTCGCTGTGATTTACCTTTATTTCTTTTACCTTCTTTAATGTTTTCCGATCGATCTTCATTAAATAATTAATCGTTCCTTCTTCCTGATCGACCTGTTTTTCTACATAAACATAATTCCCTGCACAATGTAAATATCCAAACATTCCAACAGATTCTTCATATCGCTGTATCTCCCCCGTCTCTTCGTTATATTTTGTCAGAGTCGATACACCGTTTATCCAGTTTGTTGTATAGATATCACCATCCTTCTCATCAAAAGCAAAAAGTCCCGGCCGTCCTATTTTATATAACTTTATTTTTTGTGTATTATGATCAAGCTCCATTACTTCTTCTCGCTCATTTACATATGGAACTCCTTTTGGGATCATATACACTTTATCATTCACTGTCTTTGGAATATCATACTGACTCGCAATATTTCCGATCTTCAACTTCTTTTGTCCTGTTTTTTGAAGTTCGTCATTATAATATAAAATATTGCTTTTATCTTTATTCCCTATTGAGATAATGACTCCAAGTTGATAGGAATTATTTTGTTCTGGTTTGTAAAAATATATGACAGCCGATACAATGATTAGAATACTTATTAGAATTATGCTTCGTTTTTTCTTCATATCAAATTGCTCCTATTTTTCATATTCTTAAATCAACTAGCCTTGTTTTTTCTCATTGATTATATCAATTACAATACTCAAAACCAAATACAATAAAAATAGAACTATATCCTGCACTATAATTTCTTGTCTTGTATACGGAATATATTTTTGTGAGCTACTTAAAACGGTAACAATTCCTAGAAATATTACCAATTGAATTATATTTTTACGAAATGTTTTTAATCGCAATTTTTTTTTCATCCTTTTGCTCCTTTCTCTTAACCAACAACATATCTTACTTTATTCATACTCATTACTGATTTATGAATTTTATAATATACTTTTATTCCTTTCTTTTTATAATAAGCTTTATGAACCGCCTTCTCTAAAGCTGAATATCCTCCATAGGATGATGCCAAGGAAACTGCTGAAAGCCCCCATCCACATCCAGGTACTGCTGATATCATTAGAGAAATTGCTGTTGTTGCAACTTTTGTCTTTTTTAACCCCTCTTTATACAAATACTTTACTCCTGAATATTTTATATATCCACATTCAACTTCTGGATAGTAAGCGCTATTAGCTTTTCTAACTTTACTTCCCATGTTATCATTAGAATTACAAACCCTGCAAATTATTGCTATCGCTGCGGTTATTCTTTTAAACTTCTCATGACTATACCTCCTCGTATAATATCTTTTAGATACATAAATACATGTATCTAGTTACCAAATAAATATTGTTCAATAGGCTTAGCAAAGCCCATGATATAATTGTCCTAGTGTCAATCAGGTAATAGTTCTTTTTCTCCCTGTTGAACCAGTAATGGTTGCTTCATAAATAGTCTGTTCCCCTGACATGGAAGTTAGCTTCAAACCGGCTGGCTGTTTGCTTAAG
>OLOX01000492.1_pt1 | contig 41572 bp, 34 predicted proteins | sample 1672091 | NCBI WGS metagenome assembly OLOX01 (sample SAMEA3136644, study PRJEB25190) | human gut metagenome | reverse complement strand
ACTCTCTTTATTTGATGATTTCTAAACTAACGCGATTTTATCGCACCAGTAATATTTTGAAATCATGGCTGTAGGGCATCCCGATGAAATCACATGAGTGGACACCGAGATCGGTAGTCATGGTGGCGCGTATATCATCATAAATCATTGCTCGCACCTCGTAGCCGGAAGCTCCTTCTACGGGGAACCACTCTACATGCAAGTCGTTGCCTGTACGTCCGCTGATGGCTGATGTCTCGGCGTTGAGCTGTACAGTGGGGAGTTTGCGGCTGTCGCGCCATGTGAGATATGCTTTGTCGAGAGCCGATACGCCGGTGGTCTCGTTGTGGAACATGTTTATCCTGATGTCACGGCGGCTGTTGTCGCCACGCAGCAGAAGCTGCCCGTTTGCGGCATCGAGTTTGAAAGAGGTGATACCCTCTACCTGAATTGCGTGGTCATAATAATCTCCTCCCTCGAATTTGAGCAGGTCGGGCACCTGGTCGGCCATCAGTGCGGTGGATGCCATGGCTGTCACGGCACCAGCAAGGAGTAAGCGTGTCTTCATTTCTTGGTAATCTTGAGGGTTGCCGATTTGTAAGATACGATATATACGCCTGTGGCGAGATTGTCGAGCGAGATGATTGTCGCCTCTCCCTCGGTAGTCTGCGGCACGCTGACGGGACGTCCTGCGAGGTCATACACGGTGACGTCGCCCGCGTTGGCTCCGCTCACCCTGACCAGTCCGCCGCCCATGGCGGTGATGGTGGCCTCGGATGTGCGCTCGATTTCGGCTATGCCCGACATCTCGGCAAAATTGAAATGGTCGAGATTGGACGCCTCGTAGGTATAGGTCATCGCCTCGGCCCCGAGCTGGGGCACGGTGACGGTGATGCTGCGGTCGCCGATCTTCATTGAGGGCAGGTTTTCCGGGTCAACGCCGTCCTGGACGTTGATGAAGGCCGTCGTGCCGTCGGCGAATGTCATGCAGAGGTGTACGGCAGCCTGCGAGGCCATCGCACCACCCAAGGCCATGACCGCACCGGCGAGCAGTGGTCGTAGATGTTTCATGATGTTGATTTATGTGTTGTTGGTTAAGATATTGACTTGGTGTGTCTATATGCCCGCAAATGTACGTAAAATCCGATACTTATGCAAATTTTATCCCCTGTTTCGATGTTTTATGCGGAAATCCTTAATTAGTTTCAGGCATCAGTCTGATTTTACAACATTTAGATATGGGAGGAATACTGTGAATCTATTGTCATTCTCAGAGATGATAATTTGCTGGTGATGCAGTTCGTATTGCTTCCTTAGATTTTTCAACCCGACCCCTGTATTGTTTACATTATTGCGTCGTTGGATATTATTTGAAACAGTTACACCATTCACTCCCTCATCAATAAGGATAGTCAACGGCTTATCCGGGGTTGCAGTATTATGTTTCAAGGCGTTTTCAATAAGCATCTGCACACTTACAGGTATTATTTGTCTGGTTCCCATATCGGGTGTTTCCTTGATATCTACAAGCAGGCTATCTCCATGACGCATTTTCTCCAGATAAAGGTAAGTGGAAGCGAATCTCATTTCATCAGAAAGATTCACGGCCGGATTCTGAGAAGTTGTGAGGATATACCGATAGACCGCCGAAAGTTTTTTTACAAACTTATTGGCGAGTTCCGGGCTTTCATAGGTCAGTGATGCAAGAACATTAAGGCTGTTGAAAAGAAAATGGGGATTTACCTGATTTTTTAGTGCATATAATTGATATAAAGCTTTTTCTTTCTCTGCCGTCATAATCTTTCTCTCATATACCATCTGTTCCTGCGTGTGTATAAGAAGTTCAAGCAGCAGGACAAAAAGGCTGTTCCATGTAAGGAAAGAAAAAATCTGAGTTACAGACAACAGATGATGGCTCCATATCCATACGCAAACGGATATCATTATCCCCATAATCAGCGATATCAGGAATATATCAAGTATGATTATCCCTGACTGCAGCCTGCCCTTTAGCTTTTTATGCAAAAACTTGATGATATAATAATCCACACATCCACCGGCTATACAGATAGGGATGTTGACTGACATATTTTTGATGACAACTGATAACTGATTGCCATCGTGATTGGATAGCAATGCAAATGTCGATGTAAACAGGAAAAGCATGCACAATCCTGTAATCAGAAATATGGCAAGATTCTTTTTATTCATCACTGCTTCCCATTTATCCAGTCCAATAATCCTGGAACGCGGTTACGGCTTACAATCACCTCCTGCGGGCAAGCGGGTGTAAAGTAAACTTTAAGCCTTCCTGCAAAATATTTGTGTAGCCTGTCAATGCTCTTTATGTTTGCTATGCAGCTACGCGACAACCGATAGAATTTCTCTGAATCCATCATGCCCTCAAGTTGGTCCAGCGTATAGGCTATGATATATCGGCTGTTTGAGAATGTATGCAGGTATGTATATTTATCCTCACTGTAAAAAAATGCGATATTGTCGGTTTCGATATGCCGGTAGATATCACCGCACTGAACGAGAAAACGGTTTTTACGGCTTGATGAGAGGTAATCATCACGAAATCGGAGATAAGAATCCGATACCGGTGTAATGAGCCTGAGGTTTTCGTATTTCTGCAAGGCCGTTTCAAGTTCAGTTTCCTCGATAGGCTTCAGCAGATAGTCAATGCTGTTAAGCTTGAACGCTTTGAGCGCGAATTCATCGTATGCGGTCGTGAATATGACAGGAGTTGAAGTCTTTATCTGTTCAAATATCTCAAAGCTGTCTCCGTCAGACAACCGAATGTCAACGAGCAGCAGATCCACAGGGATATTCTTTATGAGGATAAGAGCCTGTTCGACAGATGATGCCCAGCCGCAAAGTTCCCAATCCGGCCGTGCGGTCTCCATCATCCGTCTCAACTCGCTGTACGCGAGCTGTTCATCTTCGATTATTATATACTTAGCCATAATGTTTTAAACGCATCTAAGTTAATTATATTATGTATCTGCTTATTACAGCCTGAATCTCCATCCAAATTTAATCTCGGTGCTGAACAGTCCGTTTGCCAACGCCGACTTGTTGTCATAAATTAGCGCGATGTCACTTTTCCCGACAACACCAAGAAACCATCTGTCGTGATTCCATACAAAAGAGACATTCAGACGATTCGACAGACGGAAAGAACAACGCCTGCTGTTCTCTGCCGAACTGCCAATTACGAGAGCCGGGACTATCGATTCACTGATACCCAGCGTAATATTTCGACGGGGAACCCAATTATAACCATATCCGATTTTTATACCGAAAGACTGTCCTCTTATACTGTATTTGTCGGGGCCTCTAAAGTCCAGCTCATCGGGTAATTGGCTGAAATCAAACGTATAATTCTGATTGACATAAGACAGTCCCAATGAAAAAGAACCTTGACTTTTTTGTTGCAGACGGCTTAAAGAAAAGGCTGCGGCATAAGAATATCTCTTGTTATTAAAAAAGTAGTTGGCTTCGATGCCCCATTCTGATGTCTTTACTCCGTTGAATTTCAATTTATCGACATTTTTACCATCATATTTAGTGATGTTCATTCCGATGTCGTTTTTGATGGAATAAAACGAGGCTGATAATAGGGCGCATGAAAAATCGAAGTTGAATTTTGATTTAGTACGGTCGCTGCCTCCGAACAATTTATTTATATTCAGGTCATAACCGAGAGACACAGCCATGTATGTCACATCAAAACCGATGGTATTTGTTGTAGGAGAATTCATCTCGATATTGCCGTTGTGGGAGAAGTAAAGGTTGTTATAATCAAACCAGTTGTTGGAGCGTATCTTGACATTCATGTTGTAACCGGTTCCTTTGACATACACAGTGTCGTATGAATTAAAAAAACTGTCACCCCAACGATAGGTGTCAACACAGAATTTAGGAAATCTACCCATTGATGCGATTGAATCAAGGTCGAAAGACATTCCTTTCATCGTATTGAAACAGAATATGCTGATGATGACAAGTATTATTCTATGTCTAATTTCCTTAGAACCCATATCTGATTCCGACACCAAGCTTACCGGCCGGGCGGAAATGACGTTTGTCTTCGTCTTTTTGCCCTCCGAATATATACTTTATTTTCCTGTCAGTGATTTTACAAGTCCTGACCATGTCAACTCCGGCATCAAGAAAGATGCCTAATTTTTTGTTGAAATAGAAAGATGGCGTAAGGTAAGAACTTAACATCATGGATGAATAAAGTCTGTTTTTACCTTCCATTTTAATGACACTCGTGATACCCTCCATTTCAAGAAGATTCCACCTTAATTTGAAATTCTGACCAAACCATGTCTGTGCAGAGGCTTTGATTCCGCTTGAAATGTTCATGTCAAATTCAAGCCGCCCTTTAGGATTCCATTTGACATAAGTCATCGGTACGACCATCGGAGTACCGTAGGCATTTGTCAGACCGATACCACCTCCGATACTGAAAATGTCGTTCACTTTATATATGAAAAGACAGCCTCCGTTGGCAAGTACACTGTTCCAGGAGATTTCGTCAGGCGCACTGTAAATACCGAATCCGAGCGTTGCAATTATGCTCCATCTCTCCGACAGAGGTCTTATGTGGGTTATATTTATGGATGCGTTGAGAATATCATCGGGATTCTGATTGGCAGCCTCTCCGCTTCCACGTAAATCATATAGGGAACCCTGAATGGACGCCGTCCATAATATCGGCTCTCCGTAATCATTCAGCTTTACAGAGAGCGGTTGATTATATTTCAGCCCTATGCGATACAGTTCCCCCTTCCCGTATGAAACCTTCTGCTTGTCAGTAAAAGCCGAGCGGGAAAGATAGCCCGCTGAGATTTCCAGTTGTTGACCTTGCACTCTGAAGCCAACAATTAGAACCAATAATATAGCTGAAAGAAACTTTGTCATTTTTTGATGCAAAGGTCGCTATTCAAAGCTCTCCTTGCAATCAAAACCAAATGGACGTCAGTATTTACACGGATGAAATGACAGATTTACAGGCTGGATTGACTCTATTATATTTTGAATCCGGCTATGGCGTTTCCTGATCCCTTTTTTATAGTGGGTCATCCAGGGATGTGTCCGTCTCGGATAGATAGCGTTCTATCTGCTCCCTCAACGGAGAGAGGTCGCGGGTAGCTGTTATCCATACCTCTGAGGAATCCACTTGATAATATCCGTGCACAAGAAAATGTCGCATACCTATGATTTGGCGCCAGGGGGTCTCGGGATGGGCGTCCTGAAACTCTTTTGTGAGCATATAGGCAGCTTCTCCGATAATCTCAAGATTCTTCACCACTCCGTAATAGAGCAATGTATCGGCACCGAAATCGTCGGGGGTATGGCCTGACATGAACCGCCCGATATTGTCTATGGCATGCAGTATGTGCCGCAGTCGCCCGGTATCACGCGGTTTCTCTCTCATAGATAAGGATTTTATCTCGGTCTGCCTGTTCGCGTACCCACGGCAGAAGTGTCCCGTCAGTCACGAGGTCGACGGCGCGCCGTAGGATTGATTCAAGATCCATGACCATCGAGGCATGCTCGAATAGCCCGACCTGAGCATGGGGGTCAAACTGCACAAGTATGTCGACATCGCTTGTCGCATTCTCGCTTCCGCGTGACATGGAACCGAAAAGCCATGCCCTTACGACCGGCTGCCCGGCAAAGTATTCTTTAATCTTTGCGATGAGATTCTTGTCCATTTCCCACAAAAGTATATTCTTTTTTGATAAAATACAAATTTCTCTTTCAGAAAGTTGTGTCGGGGAGGGTGAGGCGGCGGTATGCGATGCGCTGGCGGCGCCAGGTGTAGATGCAGTGTATGTCTCCGTCGCGGCCCTGGATGATGGCGGGATAAGAGTATTGCGAGATAGGGGAGTCCTCGAGGGTGACGATAGGGGTCCAGTGCAGCCCGTCTGTGCTGCGGGCCACAGCGAGGGGTGTGCGGGGGCCTTTCTTGGTGGCGGGAAGGGTGGAGAAGGGGTTGTAGATGAGCAGATGTGTGCCGTCGGCAAGGGTCACGGCATCGGTGCCTGACTGGTTGTTGGGGATGTCGGTGAGGGTGACGCGGCTCCATGTCCGGCCGCGGTCATCGCTCCACGATGTGGCGAGGCGTCCGTTGCGTGTGCGCATCAGAACCTGCAGCCGCCCGTCGTCGTGACGCAGTATCGAGGGCTGGATGCAGTTTATCGGCCGCAGACGCGCTCCTTCGCGTGGTGTTATGCCGTCGGGAAGCAGGTCTTCGGTGAGATAGGCGCTGTCGGCGGGGATGGGGTCTATGTAGTCCCATTGGCCTGTGGCGAGGTCAAGAATCTCGAAATGTAGTTTCCATCCTCCCGATTCGGTGCTTGATGCGCAGATGAGGCGTCCGTCGACAATCTCGGGTTTGTTCTTGACCGGGCCTATGAACCCCTGAGGCAGCGGTTCGCGCTTGCTCCATGTCTTGCCGCCGTCTTTCGACTTGACGACCCATCCTGTCCAGTCGGCAACGCGGAGTCCGACCTTGTAGAAAAGCCACAGTTCGCCCGAAGGCATCTCCGTGAGCACCGGATTCCAGCATGCCTTGCGGCGCAGGCGCGGGTCAGCGTCTGCAAACTGTGCAATGGGTCCGACGGATGCGGGTGTTGTCGAGTCGTTGACTCCGGCCAGGAGGGCGTCGGGTGTGCCGGGAAGGAATACACCGTCACCGGCAAGTATCGGGTCGCTCCAGCGGTTTGAGCCTTTGGGCTTGCGGCTCACCCAGATGCACACGTCGGGATGGCGTTCGTGCGTGCCACCGAAATATGCCGCCACCAGATCGCCATCGCGTGTCTCCACTATGGTTGCGGCATGACACTGGGGGAAGGAGGTCCGTGTGTAGAGGTGAGCCGCATCGGTGACGAGAGGGTGAGGGAGGGGAAGCTCGCACCCTACGGTATGTGTGCCGGGGCCAATCTCGCTGACTGAGCCGTCGGGCAGGCGCACCTCTCCCGACGTGCCCGAGGGGAGGGTGATGCGCCAGGTCAGGCGGCGCCCGTCACGCTCCCAGCGGCTCTGTATCTTGCCCCACGGAGTGGGACGCGAGGTCGAGGCATATTCACAGTCGGGTATGCTCCAGTCTGCCTCGAAGACATATCGCCCCGGTTGCGAGCCGTTGCGTATGCCGCAGAGGTCTTGCTGCACCCATGACAGCAGGTCGCCGAGCAGCATGACGTGGTTGCCTGAGTTCATTGCGGGGTTGGCTGTGTCGCCGTTCCACAGTTCCCATGTGGTGGTCGCGCCCTTCTCGGCCATATATCCCCATGAGGGGTATGTGCGGTTTGTGGCGAGGGTCCATGCCAGGTCGCCGCGCCCGTTTGCGGTGAGGGTGCGCAACAGCCACGAGGTACCTATGACCCCTGTCGTGATGTGGGTGTTACCCTCGGTGATGATGCGTGCGGCGAGGTTTTCGGCCACGGCATGGCGCAGCGAGTCGGGCACAAGCCCAAATGCGAGTGCAAGCACATTGGCGGTTGGTGTGTTAGTCCCGTAAAATATCGAGTCGGGATAGAGTGGATGCCCTGGCTTGGGAGTTGTGCCGGGACGGTTGGTGAGGAATCGGCGGTTGAAGGCTTCCGATGTCTTCTCGCGCAGCGTGCGCCAGCGTGCGGCGTCATCGCCAAGTCCCTGCATCGTGGCGAATTTTTCGAGCAGGGCGAGGCAGCGGGCAGTGTATGCCGTCGAGATTAGCGCACCGTCGGTCTTGCGCGCCGGGTCTTTGGAGTGTATCAGCTCGGGGCTCTCGGGTGGCACGCACCAGTCGCCATAGCGGTCTCGTGTCACGATGCCGTCGCGCGAGTATTCGGCGATGATATGCTCCATCCATCGTGCCATGTGGGGATATGCCATACGCGCGGGCACCGTGTCGGCATACTGCTCTATCAGCATGTCGCAGACCATCGGGAGTGCCGCGGGCCACGTCACGTTGTCGGTATAATAGTTCCAGAATGCAGGGGCCACGTCGGGGATGCAGCCGTCCTCGCGCTGTGCCTCGCAGATGTCGCGCACCCACTTTGCGTATAGGGTGTGGTTGTCAAAGAACATGCTCTCGCCAAGCGCGCCCGATGTGCGGTCGCCAAGCCAGGGCTGCCTCTCGTTGCGCTGCGGGCAGTCAACGGGCATACCCTTGTAGTTGGCGCGTATTCCGCGCAGGGCGTTGAGCACCACGCGGTTCAGTATGGTGTCCGAGCACTCGAAATCCATCGACATCTCCATCGGGTCGCCCACGTGTATGGCCCTGATGTCGTCAGGCCCCATGCCGGGTAGTCCGCTGACCTCGGCATAGCGGAAGCCGTGATATGTGAACGACGGAGTCCATGTCACCTCGCCAAGCTCGCGGCCCGAGCAGATGTATATATCTTCAGAGCGGGCATCACGAAGGTTGGCAGTGTAGAGTGTCCCGTCGGGGTTGAGCCGCTCGGCAAAACGTATGCGTATTGTATCCCCCTCCGCCCCTCGCGGACGCAGGGCAATCCATCCGGCCATATTGACGCCGAAATCCACTATATATCTGTCATCGTGCGGGGTGACCGAGAGGGGGGTGACAGACTCGCCGCAGGTCATGTCGGGAGTGGTCTGGGCACGCAGTGTGCCATAGGGGATGGCCGACCGCTGTGCAGGGAGCCATGCCGAGTCGTCAAATCCTGACGCGGCCCAACCGGGCATCTCCATGCGTGCGTCGTAGACCTCGCCGTCATACTCGTTGGCCAGCCTTATGGGGCCGAGGTCGGTGACGCGCCACGAGTCGTCTGTGACAAGTTTACGGCGCGAGCCGTCGGCATATTCCACAATCAGGTTGAGGCGGCAGGTCGGATTGCCGAACACGGGTATCTTGGCGGCCTTGTGCTGTCGCATCGGGAAATATCGTCCCGGCCCGAGGACTATACCCACGGTGAGGGTCGAGTCGCCGAGCATCGATGCGGGAATATCGTAGGTATTGTAATATACCGTCTTGCGATAGTCTGACGGTACGGGCTTGAGCACGTCGCCTGAGCCTATCTCCGCGCCGTTGACATACAGGCGATAGTTGCCGAGCCCTGATATGTAGGCGGTGGCGCGTCTGACGGGTGTTGTGCCGATCGAGAACTCCTTGCGCATATAACGCGCCGGGAGCACGGTGTGGACTGTGCCGCGCGCATCACCCTCGCGCGGTGTCTCTAGACCCATCCATCGTCCGCCCCACTGCGATTCGGCCAGCAGACCCACGCCAAACTCGGCGGCGCGCTCCGGGCGGTGTTCCTCCTTGCCTGTGGTGGCGCAGACCGTCCACCATGCGCGTGTGGCGGGGCGCAGGGGTTTTCCGGCATAACGTATTCCCTGCTGTGCTGTGGATGTCACGATGCCCGAATCCCACAGGTCGGGTGTCCCTGCGGCGAGTAGCTCGGGCGAGGATGCGACAAGGATGCGGTATGAGTCCTGCGATGCCGCAGTGGCATCCACGCGCCATGAGAAACGTGGTTCCGATGTGCCGACACCAAGCGGTGACACAAGGTTCTCGACGCGCATGTCTGTGACGGCAGCCGAGAGAGTCAGCGGCGTCAGGAGGGATAGGATGGCGGTAAGTCTTACAGATTTCATGGTGATGGTCTAAGGTTGATGGGATATGGCCTATGCCAGCGGTATCATGTGGGCAATCATGGTATCTGCGGAGGCCGGGGGGATGGCCAGGGCCCGCAGCCGCGCCGCGATTCCGTCGCGGCTGATTGCAGTGGGCAGTTCCGTGCCCGGAGGCGCCATGACGATGACGCCGTTATAGTCTATGGTGCCGAATGTCTCGGCCGTATATGGTATTATCTCCGCCTGTCCCGAGGGGTGAATCGTGACGAGAGCCGGAGCGGTGACCGCACCTGCGCACAGCGCGGCGTGGCATCTGTATCGTCGCGCGGTCATCTGTATCGGGCGGTCTGCTGATGTGCGCGCGCAGCTTTGTTGTCATTGAGGCCGCGTGTGCGGGTCAGCGACAGTGAGTCGAGATAGCTGACCTCGTCAGGTGCGGCGGCATAGTGGATGTAGCCGTAGACGGTGGATGCGGTCTTCATTGAGTCGAGTACCAGCACCAGCCGCTGCTTCTGTTGGTCGGCGCTGCGGTTGAGGGTGACGAACTCTGTCGTGCCGTCGTTATAGTCGACGGCGAGTCCCATCTCGACAGGGCCTCTGGTCATTATCCCGTGTGCTGTGATGGCATATCGGTCGCCGCGCTCCCAGTTGCGGTCGCGGTGAACGGCGAATGTGATATAGTCCGAGGGCATCAGGGCAGAGTTGCGGCGCATGGTGGGGCCGGTCCAGAGGTTTACGGAGTCGCCGTCGAGACTGACTGTGCCCGATGCTGTCTGGTCTGACTTGGCACCCCGCTTCTCGGCCTCGGCGATGCGGGCCTGGAGTATCTTCTCGGTCTCGTCGCACACTTTCATGTACTCCTCGAGGTGGCTTCCGTACCAGTATAGCGAGGAGTCGACCTCGGCTGTCGTGAAGCCGTGACGGGCATATATGGCCTGTTTGAAGGCCCGGCGAGACGAGTCGGAGTTGTATCGGTATATGTCGCTCTCGACGACAGACTCCCCCACATAGAGGTCAGCCATGAGCGAGGCCATCTCGGAGGTGGACATCACCCCATCGGGAGCCTTGCTGCACGAGACCGCGCAGACCACGAGGACAAGCAGGACGAGATATGGCAGACGGCGCATCTGTATTTCTGACGGGTGTATTATTGCCGCAGCCCCTCGAGTGACTCGCGCAGAGCCTTGGGGCCGAGGATATAGCGGTGATAGAATATGACAAGCGCGATGACCCCGACCGATATGGCGGCGTCGGCAAGGTTGAACACCGGATGGAAGAACTCGAATTCAGTCCCCCCTACCAGCGGCATCCATGTCGGCCATACGAACGAGAAGAGCGGGAAATATAGCATATCCACGACCTTGCCCATGAACCACGGCGCATAGCCTCCTCCGGCGGGTAGGAAGGTGGCGACCTGCGGGGGCATGGGATTGTTGAACACCACGCCATAGAATACGCAGTCGAAGATGTTGCCCGCGGCTCCCGCTATGATGAGGGCCAGACACACCACATATCCCGTCGGGACACGCGGTATGCGGCACACCTTGGCAAGATATATACCAAGCAGCGTGACTACGACGAGCCTGAATATGGTGAGTGCGAGCTTGCTCCCGATGGTCATTCCGAAAGCCATGCCGTTGTTCTCGATGAACAGCAGGTGGAACCATGGGAAAATCTGCATGTCCTCGCCCAGATAGAAGGTGGTCTTGACCCAGAACTTGAGTATCTGGTCGAGGACTATGACGGTGAGAATGATTATGGCGGCGACTGTTGCGTGGCGTCGGATCATTATTTCTTGTGCTGGTTGATTTTGGCCTCGACGCTGCGTGTGGCGTGAGGTACGGCGCGGAGCCTCTCCTTGGGGATCAGCTCGCCGGTCTCGCAGCAGACGCCATAGGTCTTGTTTTCGATTCGTATCAGAGCGTTCTGCAGGTGCTGGATGAATTTCATCTGACGCTGTGCCAGATGTCCGGCCTCCTCTTTTGAGAGTGTCGAGGCACCCTCTTCAAGTATCTTGAACGTGGGACAGGTATCGGCAATATCGTTGCCCTCGGCATTTGTGACGCTGGCCTTGAGTGAGTCATACTCACGGCGTGCCTTGTCGAGTTTCTCGAGGATGATCTCCTTGAATTCCTGAAGTTCCTCGTCGCTGTAACGTTTCTTTTCGCTCATAGGTCTGTGATGGATTATAAGATGTGTTTTATGAAGGCCTGCAGGCCGTACAGGTGCCGGGCATCATATACGGCCTGCAGGATGGTTATCTGTTTAACGCGATACGGACGTTAATGTTCACATCATCCATCTCGAGGGGAGTCACATCGGGGTCGTTGGCGTCAAGGGGGCCGTCGGCAATCTCAAGTCCGGTGGCGAGCACCTGCGAGGCTATGTAGTCCGAGAACTCGCGTATCGCCTCGTCGGTGGACGCATTGGGCTCGAAGAGGAGGGTGATACGGTCTGTGATGTCATACTTGCGCTCCTTGCGTGTGCGCTGTATGCGGTTCACGATGTCTCGGGCTATGCCCTCGCGCTCGAGAGCTGGGTCGACAGTGATGTCGAGGGCTATTGTGAGCGAGCCTTCGTTGGCCACGAGCCATCCGGGGATATCCTCCGAGATTATCTCCACGTCGGCAAGGTCGATGACGGCGGGTGTGCCGTTGACATCAATCTCGACCGAGCCGTTCTTCTCGAGCTCGGCCACGGCCTTGGTGTCGAGTGCCTGGACTGCGGCGGCCACAGCCTTCATGTTCTTGCCGTGCTTCGGTCCGAGTTTCTTGAAATCGGGTTTGACACGCTTCACGATGATGTTTTCGTCGCCCGACACGATGCGCAGCTCCTTGATGTTGAGCTCGCTCTTTACCAGGTCGGCTATTGCCTCGAGTGTGGCGCGCTGTGTGTCGTCGGCTGCGGGCACCATGAGTGTGCGCAGCGGCTGGCGTACCTTGATGTTCGTCTTCTTGCGCAGTGCCAGGGCCATGGATGTGATGTCCTGGGCCATCTTCTGGCGTGCCTCAAGCTCCGGCGCGGCCAGTGCCGGGTCGAACTCGGGGAACTTGGCCAGATGCACGGATGTTGTGCCGTCGGTGAGGTCGCGCCACAGACGCTCGGCAAAGAATGGAGCGAACGGGGCCATGAGCAGCGACAGCGTGCGCAGGCAGGTGTAGAGGGTCTGATATGCCGCGAGCTTGTCGGCGGTCATCTCGCCACCCCAGAAACGGCGGCGGTTGAGGCGCACGTACCAGTTCGAGAGGTTGTCGCCGACAAAATCGGCTATGGCGCGTGCGGCGCGTGTGGGCTCGTAGTCGTCAAGGGCCTCGTTGACCTCGCGTGTCAGGGTGTTGAGCAGCGAGAGTATCCAGCGGTCAATCTCGGGACGCTCGGCAAGGGGTACCTGCGGTGCCTCGGGGTCGAAGCCGTCGACATTGGCATAGAGGGCGAAGAAGCTGTATGTGTTGTAGAGCGTGGCGAAGAGCTTGCGCGAGGTCTCGACGACACCCTTCTCGTCGTACTTGAGGTTGTCCCAGGGCGACGAGTTGGAAATCATGTACCAGCGCACGGGGTCGGCGCCATACTGGCCTATCTGCCCGAAGGGGTCGACAGCGTTGCCGAGACGCTTTGACATCTTGTTGCCGTACTTGTCGAGCACGAGGCCGTTCGAGATGACGGTCTTGTATGACACGGAGTCGAAGACCATGCCGGCGATGGCATGGAGCGTGAAGAACCATCCGCGGGTCTGGTCGACACCCTCGGCGATGAAATCGGCGGGATATACCTCGCGGTTGTCAAACGCCTCCTTGTTCTCGAAGGGATAGTGTATCTGTGCGTAGGGCATGGAACCCGAGTCGAACCATACGTCGATGAGGTCTTTCTCGCGGTACATCGGCTTGCCCGAGGGTGACAGCAGCACGATGTCGTCGACATAGGGACGGTGCAGGTCTATCTTCTCATAGTTGGCCTTGTCATAGTCGCCGGGCACGAATCCGCGGTCGCGGTATGGGTTGCTCTTCATGAGTCCGGCCTCTACGGCGCGGTCTATCTCGCCGAAAAGCTGCTCGACGCTCTGTATGCACATCTCTTCCTTGGCATCTTCGGTGCGCCAGATCGGGAGCGGAGTGCCCCAGTAGCGGCTGCGCGAGAGGTTCCAGTCCTGAAGGTTCTCCAGCCACTTGCCGAAACGGCCGGTGCCTGTCGATGCGGGTTTCCACTTGATGGTCTCGTTGAGCTGCATGAGGCGGTCGCGCACGGCCGTGGTCTTGATGAACCACGAGTCAAGCGGGTAGTAGAGCACCGGCTTGTCGGTGCGCCAGCAATGCGGATAGTTGTGCACATGCTTCTCGATCTTGAATACCTTGTCGGTGGCCTTGAGCTCCATGCATATCTTCACGTCGAGAGTCTCGGTATCCTCAGTGGCCTCGGGGTCGTATGCGTTCTTGACATAGCGGCCCTCCCAGGGCTTGTATGCCTCCACGTCGACCATCTCCTCGACAAATTTGGGGTCAAGATCTTCGATGCGGTAGAAACGGCCTGTCATGTCGACCATGGGGCGTATGTTGCCGTCGCGGTCTATGAGGTGAAGCGGGGGGATGCCGCTCTGACGCGAAACACGGAGGTCGTCGGCACCGAATGTGCCTGCGATGTGGACTATGCCCGTACCGTCGTCAGTGCTTACATAGTCGCCGGGGATGACGCGGAATGCGCCGGGACCCGGATTGACCCAGGGAAGAAGCTGCTTGTAATGGATTCCCACGAGGTCGGTGCCCTTGACCTGGGCGGCAACCTGCCAGGGTATGAGCTTGTCACCTTTCTTGTATTCGTCGAGAGGGAGCTCCCTGGCCTTGGGGTTGAAGAACGATCCCATCAGGGCGTCGGCCACCACGACGGTGACGGGCGAGCCCGAGTAGGGATTGTAAGTGTGGACGATGTTGTAGAGTATCTCGGGGCCTACGGCCAGCGCGGTGTTCGAGGGGAGGGTCCACGGTGTGGTGGTCCATGCCAGGAAATAGGGTGTGCCGAAGCGGAACAGCAGGTCACGGTAGGGTGCCAGGGCTGCATATCCGTCGGTGCCTTCGGGCGAGTCGACAACCTCGAACTGGGCCACGCAGGTGGTGTCCTTGACATCGCGGTAGCAGCCGGGCTGGTTCAGCTCGTGCGAGCTCAGGCCGGTACCTGCGGCGGGCGAGTAGGGCTGGATGGTGTATCCCTTGTAGAGATAGCCCTTCTTGTAGAGCTCGCCGAGCAGCCACCACACGGTCTCGATATAGCGGTTGTCGTATGTGATGTATGCGTTGGGCATGTCTACCCAATAGCCCATGCGGCGTGTGAGGTCTTCCCATTCGCCGGTGAACTTCATCACCTCGCGGCGGCAGGCGGCGTTATAGTCGTCGACAGAGATTTTCTTGCCGATGTCCTCCTTGGTGATTCCGAGGTTCTTCTCGACGCCAAGCTCGACGGGAAGCCCGTGGGTGTCCCATCCGGCCTTGCGCTTGACCTGAAATCCCTTCATGGTCTTGTAGCGGCAGAAGATGTCCTTGATGGTGCGGGCCAGCACATGATGGATGCCCGGTTTGCCGTTAGCCGAGGGGGGACCCTCGAAGAATACGAACGAGGGACAACCCTCGCGGTCGCTCATGGTGTGGTTGAACACATCCTCGGCGTCCCAAAGTCCGAGGACACTTTCGTTGATTCCGGGCAGGTTGAGCCCGTTATATTCATTGAATCTCTTCGACATAAGATGCTTTTGGAAAAATTTTCGCAAAATTAGCAAAAGTCATTGATTAAAGCAACTTTTACAGTTTATATAATGTAAAAAAACTTGGCCGATATGACGGTGTGTGAGAAATAATTGCTAAATTTGCGGCTGCGCATCCATAAAGGTGCGACAGTACAAGCCTTGCGAATTTCCAATCAAAAACATATTTCTAAAAGTGAAAAAATTCAGACTATTCTTTCTGGCCATTATGGCCGTGTCGGCCGTGCTGCTGACGGCGTCGTGCAACAAGGATGACGACACCGATCCCGCCACCGTGCAGATGGATGTGAGTCCGTCGTCGCTGCTGCTGGCGGCCGATGACGCAACCTCACATGAGATTACCGTGTCTGTGTCATGGCCCGTCGACATCCAGGCCCTTGTCGCCGCCGACTGGTGTCATCTAACCCTCAAGACCACCACATCGCTCCAGCGTTTCTATGACCTCACCGTCGATGCCAACACATCGGCCGAACCCCGCTCGTGCTCGGTCAAGTTCTTCATATCTGGCCTGGAGAAGGGGACACTGCTCGTGACCCAGGGTGGAGTCAATGTGGAGCCCGAGAAACCCGTGGCCGTCAAGCCCGAGAATCCCGCATCGTTCCTCGGCCTGGGCTGGAACCTCGGCAATCAGTTTGACGCCCACAACAATGGCGTGGCCGGAGAGACATTCTGGGGCAATGCAGCCGCCACACAGGCGACCATGAATGCCGTCAAGGCTGCAGGATTCAACTCTGTGCGTATCCCCGTCACATGGATGGGGCATATCGGCGAGGCTCCCGGATATAAGATTGAGGACGCATGGCTCGACCGCGTGGCCGAGGTTGTCGGATATGCCGAGAATGCAGGGCTGAAAGTCATTGTCAATATCCATCATGACGGAGCCGACAGCAAGTACTGGCTCGACATCAAGAACGCCGCCACCAGCGCCGAGACCAATACCCGCGTCAAGGCAGAGCTTTCGGCTCTGTGGAGCCAGATAGCAAAGAAATTCACCTCGAAGGGCGATTTCCTTGTCTTCGAGTCGATGAACGAGATTCACGACGGCGGCTGGGGCTGGGGTGCCAACCGTAATGACGGCGGCAAGCAGTATGCTGTATTTAACGAATGGCAACAGGTGTTTGTCGATGCCGTCCGCGCCGCAGGGGGTGAGAACGCCACTCGCTGGCTGGGCATCCCCACATACTGCACCAACATAGACCTCGGCGATAACCTCAAGCTTCCCACAGACCCTGCGTCGAGGCTGCTGGTTGCCGTGCATTGCTACGAGCCCTACGAGTACACCCTCAACAACAAGTATTCCGAGTGGGGACACACCGGCTCGGCATCCAAGAAGCCGTCGAGCGGCGAGAAAGAGCTTGTCGCAGAGTTTGACAAGGTACTCAACAAATGGACCCGCAAGGGCGTGGGCGCATATATCGGTGAGTTCGGGTGCACACATCGCGCCGACAGCCGTGCCGAGACATTCCGCAAATATTATCTCGAATACTATACCAAGGCAGCCTCAGACCGCAACATCCCCGTGATATATTGGGACAACGGCGCCACAGGCGAGGGTGCCGAGGCCGGAGGCATCATCAACCACTCCACAGGAGCCTATATCAACAACGGTGCCGACATTGTGGCCGTGATGACCAAGGGCTACCACACCACAGATGCCTCCTATACTCTCGAGAGCGTATATCAGGGCGCACCCAAGTGACCCTCTCCCCACACGCAGAAACAGAGTCCCGGCCCCCCGCCGGGACTTTTTCTATACCCTACCTTCGCCATTTGCCTATGTTTTAGAAGAATTTCCGCCCGATTTTGCCTATGTTTTAGAAGGATTTTTGCCAAAATTTGCCTATGTTTTAGAAAAATTCACTATCTTTGTAATTGAAATTCAACGGTTTTATATGATACGACGGAATCTTATCGAAAATCTACGTTTTTGGGCGCGAAAAAAGAACCGTAAACCTCTTGTGATACGTGGTGCGAGGCAGGTTGGCAAGACCACTCTCGTCAAGGAATTTGCCGGAGAGTTTGACGGATTCATCATGTTAAATCTCGAGCGTCAGGATGACAGGAAGCTATTCGATGCGGCAGACACTCCACATAAAGTTATGGAGATATTGCGTCTTACCCGTCTGCCGGGTATGACTTCGTTTGACGGAAAGAGGATATTACTGTTCATAGACGAGATTCAGTCAGAGCCTAAGGCGATAGGTATGCTTAGATATTTCTACGAGGATATGCCCGAACTATTCGTCATAGCTGTCGGGTCAAGGCTCCAGGAACTGTTCAAGACAGGTGTCTCTTTCCCTGTGGGACGTGTGGAATATATGTCTATGCGGCCTTGTTTCTTCGACGAATATCTCGACGGGATGAATCTGCCCGGTCTGAGCGGAATAGTCAGGAATGCGGAGGTAGACCCTGCGCTGCACGACGAGCTTAACTCCCATTTCAAGACGTACGCCCTTATAGGTGGCATGCCTGAGGTGATAAGCGAATATGCCGAGGTACGTGATATAGTGGCTCTTTCTCCGCTATATGACGGACTATTACAGAGCTATGACGAGGATGTTGAGAAATATGCCGCCACCCAGCAGCAAGTCGCTGTCTTACGCCATCTGTTGCGCAATGGCTGGGGATATGCGGGACAGACTATCTCCTTTGCAAGATTTGGTGGAAGCTCGTATACGTCGACTGTCGTACATCAGGCATTCGAGCTTCTTGAGAAGGCTTTCCTGATGTCTCTCGACTATCCCACCACCTCCGTCAAGGCTCCGGTGTCTGAGTCCTTCACCCGCTCTCCTAAGCTGATATGGCTTGATTCAGGTCTTGTGAATTTCTCGGCGGGCATACAGGTTGAATATCTCACAAACCCGACTATCGCCGATGTTTGGCGCGGCCATGCCGCCGAGCAGATTGTGGGACAGGAGTTGCGTCAGCCTCTCGACCGTAATTACATGGACTCGCAATGTTTCTGGGTGCGCGACAAGAAAGGTTCTAATGCAGAGGTCGATTTCGTATTTCAGATGGACGGCAAGGTCATTCCTGTCGAGGTAAAGAGTGGTGCCAATGCACATCTGCGCTCTCTGCAGTCCTTCATGAGCATCGAAGGCGCTCCCGACATAGCTGTCAGGGTGTGGCCCGGAAGACTCTCAGTCGATGAAATAAAGAGTGGTGAGGGACTCCCATGTTTCCGCCTTATCAATCTGCCCTATTATCTTGTCGGACAGCTTGACAAGGTGATTTCCCGACTGTGATGGCGGTTCACGGCGCCACACTGTCTGTCGGGATGGTGTCGGCGGGTTCGGGTTTCTTGCCTTCGAGCTTGCGGATGATGGGACGGAGGAATGAGAATACGCTGTCGAAGTCGCGCTTGAACACGACGCCGATGCCCTGTGTGGTGAGGGCGCTCTTGAGATAGTAGTTCTGGTCGTTGTACCGGTTGTATGCCTTGAGCTGGATGGTGCCGGCACGGTTGAGCAGATAGCGGATGTCGAAATCTCCGATAAAGCTGTTGTTGTTCAGGCTCTTGTCGCGGTATCCGAAATTGCCGTTGAGCAGCAGACGGTTGTCGAGAAGCTGCGAGGAGAGGGCGAGGTCGACCTCGACGTCAGAGAAGTCTCCCTTGCTGCTACGGATGGCAGGGGCTATGCTCCAGTCGTCGCTCAGGGCGCCGAGCATCGAGCCGAGGCGCGACGACAGGGTGGACGAGGCCACCGAGACAAGTTCGTTGCCGTGCGTGGCAGACATATACTCGGGCGTATAGAAGCGGTTGAGGGCGAGCAGGTAGATGATCTGCTGGCTCATCATCTCGTCGGTCGAGACGATAGACTTGACCTTGCGGTCGATGTCTGACGTCAGCGAGGGGAATTCCAGATCGTAGCCTATCTCGGGACTGCGCATGTCCCCCTTGACCTTCATGAGCGCGTTGACCTTGACATTGGTGCGGTTGAGCTCGGGGTCAGACTGGAATGACTGGTCGAGGTCTGTGAGGTTGGCCGTGGTCGAATAGGCCGCAGTGATGTCGAGCTGTGCGGCATAGGGGTCGCCCGAGAACCGTATGGAGCTGCCGTCGCGTATCGTGAAGTCCTTTATGATGATGTCTTGGAGGGTGAAGGTATAGAACCCGTCGTTGAGGGTATAGTCGCCACGCATCTCGAGCTCGCCCTGCGAGTCATATTTCATGTTGAGGTGTCCCGAGCCGTGGGCTACAATCTTGTCACCTCCCACCGGGTCCATTATCAGGTTGAGGGTGGCCTCCGGGCTGATGTCGACATTGAAATCCATGACATATTGCGAGGGGGGGCCTTCGGAGGGACGGTTGGCGCGCGCACGTAGCTCGCGCACTATGAGCGGGGTGGGGTCAAGTGCTGCGAGCGAGTCCTTGCGGGCTTTGTCGCGGTCGTGGAATGTGATGAAGTCATAGTCGACCGATTCCTCCGAATCTGACAGCACGAAGGTGAAGTTCGATTTGGGCTCAGTCGCCATGGTGACACCTATGTCGATGCGTCCGGGGACACCGCGCACGGTAGCCCCGCCGCGTCCGAAGATACGACCATACCACGGGTCGTCGGTCTCACCCTCGGCGATGTCATAGACCAGGAGGTCGCGCGCGTCGGTGATGTCGAACCTGAATGTGGGGTCGTGGAAATAGCGGTGGGTGACCACTCCCGAGAGTTTTGCGGTGTGCCCGTAGCGGTCTGTGAGAGTGACGTCGCTGAACGATATGCGCCCGGGGTCGAGCTTCACGGAGTCTGAGACAGTGTAGACGGTGTTGGTGAAGTCGAGCTTCATTTTCAGGTTGTCGGCATAGATGCTGCCCTTGAGGTCGAGGTCATGGAATGTGCCATAGAGCTTGGCGTGTCCCGACACCTTACCTGAGACTGACGAGGTGAAGGCCGACATGAATGGCTGCATGAAGCCCACGGGAGCCCGGTCGGCTGTGAAATCGAACACAAGTTCTTCGGATGCCGGGCGTATATAGCCGTCGATTATTGATTCCGCGCCATCCTTGCCTATGACATCGGCCTTGATGGTGACGGTCTTGGTGTTGTTGTCCCACCACGAGCGTATGTCGCCGTCGCCCATCACGCAGTTGTTATAGGCGAGTCCGTCGACATGGAGCCGCGGGGTATAGAGCACGGGGTCGGACGAGAGGAGCGCGTCGCCATACAGCTTGCCGGTTGCGATGCCTCCGAACATCACATTCTCTATCGCCAGGGTCTCGAAGATGTAGTCGAGGTCGATATGGTCGAGGTCTATGACGACACGGCTCAGCGAATCGGGCGATGCGGTGCCGTTGATGGCCAGCGACTGGCCGTGGCGCGAGGCCCCGAGGCCATCGACGGTGATGAGCTTGGGGCGTATGTCGATTGTTGCGGGTGAGATGCTCCATGCCGAGTCGTTGAAGACAAGCTCTGTAGGCAATACGCGGACGCAGGTCTCGAGTATGCCTGTCTCCTCCGGGCGGTCGAATCCGGCTGTCAGAGCTATCAGCCCGTGGAAATCCTTGTCCCTGTCAATTTTCCAGCTTACTCTCGTGTCGAGCGTGTCGCGCTCTCCTGTCGTGAGCAGGTCTATCTTCATCGGGCCGTTCTTGGTCGGGACAGTGGTCGTGGCAGTCAGTGTGCTGTGCGGCATATCGCCATCGGCGTTGAGCGTAAGACGTGTGCCCTCTATGAGCTTATCTTTCTGTTTCAGATAAGGAGCGTCGAGGCTGAGGCTTAGCGCCTGTCCCTCGGTGGCCGCCCGCAGCTCGACAGGCGCGATAAACTCGACAGGGAGCTTGAAGAGTTTTGTCAGCAGCGTGTCGGCCTTGATGTCGATGCCAAGATGCGCTATGGTGCCGTCGGGAGTGTCGTCTGAGGTGCCGGGCACGACAAGCGCAGGGAAAAGCCGCGAGGCAATCCCCTTGATGTCGGCGGCGAGCGATGCGAAAGTGAAATGTCCGTCGAGCCTCATGTCGAGTGGACGGCTCTCGAGGGTGACCGAGCGCAGCGAGTCGCCGGGAGTCATCTCAAGTATGATGTCCCCGGCGTTTACCGTACCCCCCTCGGGTGTGGTCAGCGTGAGTCCGGCTATGCTCACCCAGCCCGATATGTCGTCGGGCTTCATGCCTATGGCCGATGCGTCGACAGTGGCGCTGACCGACCCATCCTTGAACCGTCCGCTCTTAAGGAACGTCGACAGGTCTATGTTGCGCAGGTCGGCGAACAGTTCGGTGGCGGGTAGTTCCGCACCGAGGTCATGGCCTCCGCTGACAGCGAAATCAAGATGTGGAGAACGCGAGTCGGCCTGAAAATCGACATGCCCGGGGGTGAATCTGGCCTCAGCCGAGATGTCGTTGTATGCGATACCCTTCCATGTCACCGATGGTATGATGAGCTCGGCCACTCCGTCGAGGTTGTTGCGGCGTCCTACTCTCAGGTCGGCACGTGCGTGCAGGCTCACGTCGGTGAGCTGGGAGAGTTTGTTGTGCAGTTGGGAGGGATCGAATGATATGATGTCAATGTTGCCCTCGATCTCTATGGGTGACACCGGTGTGCGCCGCCGCACGGAAGCGTCGATGTCTATGTCTCCGCACCCGGTGACGAGCGAGCCGTCCATATCGAGCGACGAGATATCACCCTCGACCGATGCAAGCAGGTTGACACGTCCGAGCGACGAGAGTGATGCCAGTTTGGAGCTCAGCGGGGCATATTCAGGTCCCAGCCCGGAGATGAGACGCAACGCTCCGGGCACATTGATGTTGAGGCTGAGGCGTGGTAGATAGAAGGAGAGCGAATCGCGCCCCTTGTCAAGTCCTGACAGGTCACCGTGGGCCGAGAGGAAGGTCTCGGTGTCGCGTACAGATACGTTGAGCCTCTCGATGTCAATGAAACTTGCCGATCCCTCGGCCTCGAGCTCGAGGTCTATCACTGCGTCTGTGTCGAGCCTGACAGGCAGGAGAGGGGAGAGGTCTGTGGTGGATACATGGGTGTCGGGCAGTGTCGAGATACGTGTCTGTATCGCACTGACCGGCGATGTGAGTGGTGAAGGGATGGAGATGTTGTCGAAAGCCAGATGCGAGTGCGGCATCTCAATGACAAGGTTGTCTATCTGTGCGTTGCGGCGGTCCATGTGCAGGGATGCCGAGAGAAGCGACAGCGTGAGACCCGACCGTTCGAACGCGCCCATGCGCTTGACCTCAATCTCAAAAATCGAGTCGGACAGTCTCGGAGCCTCGAGGTCGGCACGAAGATCGCTGACCGCGATGTGCGAGGGGTCAAAGCGACCGTCTGCCGGAGCGGGACAGTCGAGGATGTCGTAGGTTACGGTTGAGCGGCGCACCACGACCATGTTGACCGACAGGTCGAACGAGGAGGGCCCTTTTTTCTCCTTTTTCTGGAATCTGGCCAGGATAGGCTCTATGTTGAGCGGCGCGCCAATCGAATCGCGCCACAGGTGCATCCCCACGTCTATGAGCTCGGCATACGATATTACGGGCCTTCCGTGCCACAGGGTCTCGGTCACGCTCAGTCCGGCTCCGAGATGTCCGACTGTGAGGGCCGGTGAGCCCGTGGTATCGCTCACCGAGACATTGGTGAGCACAATGCGGTTGAACAGGCCGAACTCCACGCCCCCAATCTCCACAGGTGTGCCGAGCAGCGCTGTCAGCTCTTTCTCGGCACGGTCGGCGACAGCCGAGCGGACCGGGTCGAACGACAGGGTCACGAACAGTATCACCGGGAGTGCCAGAGGCACCACGATGACGATGACGAGAAGTGCGCGCAGTACGCGGAATAGGTTTCTCACCTTTGGTATGAGCCCGTGGAGACTTGTCTGTCAGGGGTTAGAAATAGCGGGCCACGGAAGCCTCAAGCTGCTCGGGCGAGTTGATGCGTGATACAAGCTCGCCGTCGCGGTCGATGATGAATGCTGTCGGTAGCGAGGTGACGTTATAGTCCCTGAGTGTCTGGCCTCCGTTCGAGATGTCGTTGAGCACGGTTATCCACGGCAGGTTCTTGGCGGCCTCCTTCCAGGCATATTCATTGTCGTCGAGAGATACTTGATATATCTCCAGACCGCGGTCCTTGTATTTCTGATATATGCGGTTGAGCTCGACATTGAGTGCGGGCGACCAGTCGGCGGTGTAGGCGGTGAAGCTGAGGAGTGTCACCTTGCCCTTTCCGGCCAGGTCGAGCAGCGAGTGCTCCACACCCTTGTTGTCATAGAGACGGATGTCGAAAGCTCCCACCACATTGGCCTGTATCGCTGCGGTGCCCTGAGCCTGATTTGAAGCAGCGGCTGCAGCACGGCGGTGCGATATGAAGAGGTTCTTGAGATAGTTGGTGCGCGGGTCTGTGGGACGGAATTCTGAGAATGCGTTGGCCACGGCGCCGATATAGCGGCGGTCGGTCTTGTCGGCGGCATTGAACAGCGGGCGTCCGTCGATGGTCTTGCTGATGATATAGTATGTAACGATGCCTGCGGGGTCGGCTATGAGCATCTGGCCCAGACGGCGCTTGAGGGCCTGGTCGTTGACCACGGCTGCGGCACCCGAGGCAGAGGCCGATGCGGCAAGGAGCGAGTCTACCCTGGCAAGAGTCTCGGCCTGAGGTGTGCCGGACAGGGTATGTGTGGCGGCTATGTCGGGCATAGAGGCTGTGATGGTGACTGTCTCTATCGAGTCGATGGGAAAGTATATGGTCTTGTCGGCCACGCGCAGGCGGTAGATGTCGGGATAGCCCTGTGCCTCGCGGGCGTAGCTGAACGAGCCGTCGTCATTCGGTCGGATGGTATCCATCAGATACCAGTATCCTTGATTATAGCCTTCGAGCACCAGCGCGTCGGTGTCGGCGAGGCCCGATATGTTGCCGTCGATATGCCATTTGTTGTCGTTCGAGCACGATGCGGCGCAGATGCCAAGTGCGGCTATCGCCGCGAGAGGAAATATGGATTTCATGTCTTTGCTTGAGGTCAGTATGTATCAAGATGCAAAATTACGATAAATATTGCAATTTTTTGTACATTTGCAATACGATTCAGAAAAGATTTACAGTCATAAAGATGAGACATAAAGTCAAGGTCACGGTGCTTGACACCAAGCTATATCCCGAGTATCAGCAACAATATTGCGCCGATCCATGTCCGGGGAGATGCCCGGTCTATAACAGGGGAGATGAATTTGTTTTCTACCGCGATGATGCACGTGACGATTACTGGCATTGCGGACTTGACACGCTGGTGAAAACTGACGGCAACCCGGATGAGATTGCCGGAGGCCCGAAGAAACCGTTCTGTTCGGAGGCTTGGGATGCCATATCGCGATACATCTACGCCGGGCTGCAGGGCGGCTCTATAATGAAGGGGTGGATGAAGGAGGAAAACACCATGATAACCTGCTGCAATGACGGCACGCGTCCTGTCATTTTCAAGATAGAGAGGATTGATTATGAATGAGGGTATGCTGATTGTGCGCGAGGAGCGCGAGGCAGACTTTGACGCAATCCGTCAGGTGGTCATGGAGGCTTTTGCCTCGGCTGAACATAGCGACGGTGACGAGCATGCACTTGTGGAACGTCTGCGACAGACTGATGATTACATTCCGGCGCTTTCTCTTGTGGCAGAGTGGGGTGATGAGGTTGTGGGTCATATCATGTTTTCGAGAATAAGTATCGGCAATACCGAGGCCATAGCGTTGGCACCATTGGCTGTACTGCCCTCATTCCAGGGCCATGGCATAGGGAAAGAGCTGATAATGGCCGCACATCAGCGGGCGCAGGAGCTTGGATATTGCTGCTCGGTGGTGCTGGGTTCTCCGGGATATTATTCAAGGTACGGTTATGTCCCTGCTTCCACATACGGTATAACCTCTCCGTTTGATGTGCCGTCCGGATTCTATATGGTCTGTCCGTTCCATCTCCCTGTGCCCGTAGGGATGGTCACATATTCAGACGCTTTCGGATTATAGCGTCTGTTTTGCCGATGCCCTGAATCTGGAGGGTGAGAGGCCATATCGCTTCTTGAATACGCGGTTGAAATGTGGCAGGTCATTGAATCCTGTTGCAAAACATATCTCTGATACCTGTTTCCTTGAGTCGCGCAGCAGTCCGCAAGCGGTCTCGAGACGATAGAGGGTGAGGAACTGTGAGAAAGTCATGCCTTTGTTGCGTTTGAAAAATGAGCAGAATGCCGAACGGTTCATGCCCATGTGCGATGCAATCTCGTCGAGGGTGATGCGGTGTGAATAGTTTGCCATGACGTATGTGGCGACCTCACGGATACGACGTATGTCGCGCTCTATCCTGACGGGTCTGCCTATGAGTGTATGGTCTGATGTCGTGAATACAAAAGGGAGTAACCGTATCATCTCGCAGAGCTGTCCCATGTCGTCAAGACGTGACATCGCCGTGAGGGCGCGTCTTATGACTGCCGCACTTGCCGGACCATATCTTATGGCATCGTCAGGAAGATTTTCCCTGTATATGCGCCGTTTTATCTCAGGGAATGTGTTGATGCACTTGTCAATGAACTCAGGGCTGAACGCCACCATCAGATACGTGATCTCTCCCTCTGAGTCTGCCGAGTCGGGGGTGTATTCCCAATAATGAGGCATCCCCGGAGGAATCAGCACGACATCACCCTCGGCAAACGGCATGAAGGTGTCGCCTGTCATGCGTGTGCCGTTGCCGCATGTGACATAATACAGCTCCCAAGCATCGTGGCGGTGCATCCCGGCCTCAATCTGCGGCATGACGTGTTGCGAGATGAAGAAAAAGGAGTGGTCCTGGACTTCCGGCAATGTATATGGTATTACAGCATCTTTCATGGTCTGCAAATTTAAGACAAATATTTGAGATTATAAGACAAATATCAGACAAATAAAGGGCGTAATTTTGCTGCGAAATCCAAACATACGAAAAAATGGAACTATACGAGACTTTAGATAGGCGACGTACCTATCGCGACTATTCGGCCCGGCATGTGAGCGATGAGAAACTGCACAGGATAATCTCAGCTTCGTTCAAGGCTCCTACCAACGACCATCTCAGGCAGATTGAGTTTGTGGTCGTGCGCGGACAGGAAAACATAGCGCGGGTGATAGCTCCTCTGGCAAAGAATATGGCGCATTTCAGCCGTCTGGTGGCAGAGGTTGACGAGTCAGGAGACGCCGACAAGATGGCTATGTTTTCTGACGCTCTTCCGAAACAGCAGAGGATGCTGATGCAGAGCGGGCTTCTGGTGATTCCGTTTTTCAGGCAGCTCACGACACCTCTGCTTCAACCTGCCGAACAGAGCTCTCTCAATTATTTTGCCTCTGTCTGGTGTGCGATAGAGAATATGCTCCTTGCCGCGACCGCCGAAGGGCTCGGATGCGTGTTCCATATTCCGGTAGGGGATGAGGCGGATGCCATCAAGACAATTGTCAACGCTCCGCAGGGATATGAGATGGCGTGTCTGCTTACCGTCGGTTATCCGTCGGAAGGAGCCTTCTTGCCGCGTCAGAAAGAAATCGACATTGATGCCCGCATCCACCACGACAGGTTCTGAGCTATCCTGAATATCGCAGTTCATCCGGGATAACTGCATATCTGAAAGTATGTTAAATCGTAGGGATTCGTATTAAACTTTTGTCTATCTTGAAGGTCTTAATAACAAACGCCAAGAAAACAGAAAAAACAAACACTTAAGACATAAAGATGAAAAAGACTATTATCGGAATTTCCCTCCTCGTCTCGGGCCTCTTTGCAGGTCAGGCCGTAGCCCAGAACCCTGTAGCCGTCGGCACTACCTGCAAGCAGAAGACCGAGCAGTGCCTCCAGGCCGACTGCCAGCTTCCCGCCGGACAGTGTGCCGTCCCTCAGGCCGGCTGTCCCTTCGACGGCCTCAATCTCACTGCCGAGCAGCAGGCCAAGCTGAAGGAGATTACACCCTGCGGCAACAAGGATAGCAAGAAGGCTGATAAGGAGGCACGCGAGCAGGCCCGCAAGGAGCGCCGTGAGGCCGCGCAGAACTCGCGCCGCGAGTTTCTCAACAAGGTGAAGTCCATACTTACCCCCGAGCAGTACACCCAGTTTCTCGAGAACAGCTATCTCAACCGCGAGCCCCGTCACAACGGCCGTCCCGTAGACCGCAAGGGTCACCACGGCTCGATGAAGGCCAAGAGGATAGATGGCCAGCGCGTACAGCGCGCCAACATACAGCAGGCACAGCAGGCGAAATGATGCCTCTGACTGACGATATTTAAGCCATAAGACAACTCCCCGTCCAAATCCTTCAGGGATATGGACGGGGAGTCTGTTTTATGTCCGGGGATTATTTGCCCCCTTTGCCGAGGTCGGGGGCAAGGCGCTTGGAATGACGGGAGCAGAGCAGGGTGAGGAGGGTGAGGATGACGAATGCTATGGCGCACGAGTGCATGACGTCGCCGAGGCCGACAAGTGGTGCGACTATGGCGCCGACTACATATCCCGCCAGACCGAGCAGGGCCGACGCCTCGCCCGCACGGCTGCTCCCCTCGCTCATGGCGAGGGTGTTTGTTGTGGTGAAGATCAGTCCGAGCCCGAAGAGCATCACCCACATGCATATCTCGAAAATCCACAGGCTATGTATAGTCCACAGGGCATACGCCTGTGCTGCGGTGCCTACGGCAAGGATGATGGCTCCTGTGCGGGCTGCACGCTTGAGGGGGTGGAACCTCATGGCCAGCATGGCGCCTGCCGCCACAAAGATGGAATTGAAGCCGATGACAAGACCATATCTGGTCTGGCTGAGGCCATAATGATCCTGAAGGATAAAGGGGGCCGCCGAGAGATAGGCGAACAGGATGCCAAGGGCAAATCCTTTATAACAGATGTGGATGATGAACGGCCTGTCGCGCAACAGCGCGCCGTAGCCGCGCAGTGATTTCCACCACGGGCCCGTGGTGCGCCGCGACGGGGGCAATGACTCCTTGACCAGCGGGGAGATGGCGAGTATGACGAGGGCGAACGCGGCGAGCACGAGGAAAACACCTTTCCATCCCCAGGCGTCGGCGGTGACACCTCCGATGACCGGGGCCGAGGCGGGTGCGACTCCGTTGATGGCTCCCGTTATGGCCATGAGCCTGGCCAGCGCCCGTCCGCTATACAGGTCGGCGGGAATGGTACGGGCGAGGAAATAGCCTCCCGAGGCTCCGAGTCCCTGGAAGAGGCGGCTGATGTTGAAGACGTGTATGTTTGGCGAGAAAATGCTTGCAATGGCGGCCACGATGAACAGTATTACCGAGCCTATGAGCACCGGCTTGCGTCCGTAGCGGTCAGATATGGGGCCGAGCAGTATCTGTCCCAGCCCGAGTCCGACCATCCCCATGGTGAGTCCGAGCTGTGCCACCGAGACCTGACATCCGAAAAACCTGCACATGGCGGGTAGCGCCGGAGTGTACATATCGTTGACGAACGACCCGAGGGCGCTGACGGTGACGAGAAAGAAGACAAGGAAAGGGTAATTGACCTTTGGGGCGGAGGGGGGTGTCTGTGACATCATAATGCGGGCTTTGATGAACTTATATCAAGTTTAGAACACCCTTCGGTCAAGGATTGTTTGCGACACCGGGATATGAAATCGGCCCCCGCACCAACCGGTGCGGGGGCCGTGGCACGGTCTGTGACCGTCTATGGTTTAGCGCTGTACGCGACCGTTGGCGCTGCCACCGGCGAGGGCCTTGACCTCATCTGCCGATACGAGGTTGAAGTCGCCGGGGATGGTCTGCTTGAGAGCCGATGCGGCAACGGCAAACTCGAGGGCCTCGCCCTGGGTGGGCATGGTGAGGAGGCCGTGGATGAGGCCGCCGGAGAACGAGTCGCCACCACCTACGCGGTCGATGATGGGGTTGATGTCATAACGCTTCGACTCGTAGAACTCCTTGCCGTCATAGATCATGGCCTTCCAGCCGTTGTGGGTAGCCGAGAAAGACTCGCGCAGGGTCGATGCGACATACTTGAAGCCGAACTCCTTGGCCATGGCCTCGAAGATGCCCTTGTAGCCCTCGGCGTTTGTCTCGCCGCCCTCTACGTCAGCATCGGGCTTGAAGCCGAGGCAGAGCTCTGCGTCCTCCTCGTTGCCGATGCAGACGTCAACGTACTGCATGAGGGGGCGCATGATGCTCTGAGCCTTCTCCTTGGTCCAGAGTTTCTTGCGGAAGTTGAGGTCGACGCTGACGGTGACACCGTGACGCTTGGCAGCCTCGCAGGCGAGCTTGGTGAGCTCGGCAGCCTTGTCAGAGATGGCGGGGGTGATGCCGCTCCAGTGGAACCAGTCGGCACCCTCCATGATGGCGTCGAAATCAAAATCTGCGGGATCAGCCTCAGCGATTGCAGAGTGTGCGCGGTCGTAGAGCACCTTCGAGGGACGCATCGAGGCGCCGGTCTCGCAATAGTAGATGCCGACACGGTCACCGCCGCGGGCGATATGCTCGGTGTGCACGCCATAGCGACGCAGGGCATTGACTGCAGCCTGGCCGATCTCGTGCTTGGGAAGCTTGCTGATGAAATAGGCGTCATGGCCATAGTTGGCACACGATACGGCCACGTTGGCCTCGCCGCCGCCCCAGATGACGTTGAAGTTGTCGACTTCGACAAAGCGGCTGCACCCTGCGGGTGAAAGGCGGAGCATGATCTCGCCTAAGGTAACTACTTTCATTGTAGGATAAGGTATTAGGGTTAATATTATGGTTGTTGACTTTTTCTGTTTTTTGGGTAACGTGAGGGATTATCCGAGTGTGGTGTTCGAGATGATGCGCTCGAAGGCTTCGGACATCGCCTTGGCGGCTCGGCGTCCGTCGCCCATGGCCAGGATGACGGTGGCGGCTCCGCGCACGATGTCACCTCCGGCATATATCGAGGGCTGCGATGACTTGCCTGATGCCTCGTCGACGAGAATCTTCCCCTTGCCAGACATGACAAGCTCTTCGGTGAGCTCGGGCGGGTTGGGGAGATAGCCTACGCAGACCACCACGAGGTCTACCTCGACCTCGTCGATTGCGCCCGGTATCTCGACCGGAGTGCGTCGGCCCGACTCGTCGGGCTCGCCCAGCTCCATGCGCTGCAGGCGCATGGCACGGAGCATTCCGTCGCTGTCGGCAAGATATTCGACGGGGTTGTGGAGTGTCAGGAACTCGACACCCTCCTCGCGGGCGTGGCGCACCTCGTCGGCACGTGCCGGTATCTCGTCCTCGCTGCGGCGATAGACTATCATGGCCTTCTCGGCTCCGAGGCGCAGTGCGGCGCGCACGGCGTCCATGGCGGTGTTTCCGGCACCGATGACGGCGACGCGCTTGCGATGCAGCGACATCACGTTCTGACCGTATATCTCGTTGCGCACAAGGTTGTAGCGTATCAGGTACTCGTTGGCGGTCATCACGCCGGGCAGGTTCTCGCCGGGTATGCCCATGAACCTGGGCTTTCCGGCACCTGTGGCGACATAGATGCCCTTGAATCCCTGAGCCCTCAGCTCGTCGTAGGGCAGTGTGGTACCCACAAAGCTGTTTTTCTCGAACTTGACCCCGAGGGCTGCGACCTTGGCAATCTCGGCGTTGACGACATCCTTGGGGAGGCAGAACTCGGGGATGCCGTATTTGAGCACTCCGCCGAGACGGTCGAGCGCCTCGAAGACTGTGACGTCATATCCGCGCTTGGCCATGTCGCCCGCGAACGCGAGCCCTGAGGGACCCGAGCCTACGACTGCTATCTTGATTCCGGCAAAGAAGGGGCTCTTCAGTGGCGCGGAAGCCTCTGTGTCGATACCTTCGGCACGGTTCTGACATTCCATCTCGCGGTTGAAGTCGGCCACGAAGCGCTCCAGATTGCCTATGGCCACCGGGGGCTTCTTCATCTTGTTGTAGATGCATCCGGCCTCGCACTGCTTCTCCTGCGGACATACGCGTCCGCAGACGGCGGGAAGCACCGTGGTAAGCGACAGCACCTCGAGCGCCTCGGCGAAGCGGCGGCGCTCGACGTTCTTGATGAACGCCGGGATGTGGTTGGCCACGGGACATCCTTTCATGCACCCGGGGTCGGGACAGTCGAGACAGCGGCGCGCCTCGACGACGGCCTGCTCGATCGAGAGGCCCTGGTTGACCTCCTCGTTAGAGTGGATGCGGTATGCTGCGTCGAGCTCGGGCATCACTGCGCGCGGCAGGGCCGTGCGCTCCTTTGTGCTGTGGCTCTTGCGGAGCTCTTCGCGCCACGGCATGTCGCGCGACACAAGTTCCTGTTCTGTGAGCTGACGTTTCATATCAGATATAGTTGCGTTGGCGGTTCAGGAGTTGGTCAAAGTCCACAAGGTGGGCGTCGAACGTGGGGCCGTCGATGCAGGTGAGCTTGCGCTGTCCCCCCACCATGACGCGGCAGATGCCGCAGATGCCCACGCCGTCGAGCATGATCATGTTGAGTATGCAGCGGGTGGGGATGCCGAGGGCCCGGGTCTTGTCCGAAATCATGCGCAGCATGTCGGTAGGCCCTGTGATGACCACAAGGTCAACCTTGCGTGCGGATGTCACGCGGTCAATGACCTCGATGGCTTCCTCCTTGCTCGACGAGTGCAATATCTCGTCAGCCCACTGCTCGGCGTTGCCGCGCAGGCACGATGTCTGCTCGGTAAACTCCGAGAGCACACTCAGCACGGTGTTTCCGGCTTTCTTGAGGGCGTGCATCACGGGTAGCAGGGGCACGAACCCCTCGCCGTCGCCGATGCACAGCACGGTGCCGTAGTCGCGTATCTCGAAGGCCTGTCCCAGCGGACCGAGCAGGTTGGGCAGCTCTTTGCCTGGCTTTAGCGAGTCGATGAGCGACGTGAGGCGCGCACCTTTGTGGATGATGATGGTGAACGTTCCGGCTGCCGGGTCGGCATCGACGATGGTGAACGGGATGCGGGGCAGCTCTTCGGAGAACCTTATCATCACGAAATGGCCCGCACGGGCCGAGGTGGCTACTGAGGGTGCCTCGATCACCACCTCGGCCGTATGGGCCGAGTGACGGATTATTTCCTTAATATGGTTCATTACGTTGCGCCGGGCACCGATTATTTCATTTCGAGATACTGGATTTTGTCCATGTCGCCATAGTTGAGGTTCTCACCACCCATGCCCCAGATGAACATGTAGTTTGAGGTACCTGCTGCAGCGTGGATAGACCACTCGGGCGACATGATGGCCTGCTCGTTGTGCAGCCATACGACGCGTGTCTCCTGAGGCTCGCCCATCAGGTGGCAGATGGCGTTGCCCTCGGGAACATTGAAATAATAGTATGCCTCGACGCGGCGGTCGTGGGTGTGGCAGGGCATGGTGTTCCATACGCTGCCGGGCTTGAGCTCGGTGAGGCCCATCTGGAGCTGGCAGGGACCCTCCTCGAGCACGTTGTTGACGATGAGCTGGTTGATGACACGGTCATTGCTCTCCTCCATCTTTCCGGCGGCAAAGCTGTTGGCCTTGATAGAGCCCTTGCGGCCGTCGATGGTGATAAGCTGGGTCTTGTATGCCTTGTGGGCTGTGGTCGAGTTGAGATAGAACTTGGCGGGGTTCGAGGCATCCTTCGAGCGGAAGGTCACCTCCTTGTTGCCGCGTCCCACGTAGAGGGCGTCCTTGAAGTGGAGCTCGTACTCCTTTCCGTCTACGGTGACGATGCCGTCACCGCCGGTGTTGATGACGCCGAGCTCGCGGTGCTCAAGGAAATATTCGCTCTTGATGGGGTCGATTGTCTCGAGCACTACGGTCTTGGTCACGGGCACGACACCGCCGAAGATGAGGCGGTCGTACATCGAATATGTCACTGTGACCTTGTCCTGAGTCATAACCACGGGCATCGTGAAGCGCTCGCGGAGCTGGGCTGTGTCATAGTTCTTGACGTCGGCGGGATGGCATGCGCGCTGGATGTTGACCAGTTCGGTCTGCGCCATGGCTGTGAGCGAGGCTAATACGAGTGAGACTGTGAGAAATATCTTTTTCATTTCTGATGATTGGTTTTTGTTATTCGGTGGTCTGGATGCGGTCTGAGTGTTTGTGCATCATGGCCTTCTGGTTGCGTATGATGAGGATGCGGTTCCACACCATGAGGGCGCATGTGCAGAGCACGAGCAGGGCGGCTCCGACCCACTTGAGGGTCACCGAGCCCTGATAGATTATCCAGGCCAGGGGATTTGAGGCGAAATCGAGGCTGCCACCCTCGAAATTGGCGGGGATGGCCACTGCGGCGTCACCTGTGGCTGCATAGACATCCTTGGCTGCCAGCGTGAAGGCGGGAGCAAGGTTGGTGACCATGTAGAGGCCGATGGTGAGCACCACGAGACCCACGATGAATGTCTTGACCACGCTGCCCTTGGTGTAGGGGAGGACGAGGGGGAAGACGTAGAACATACCTGCGAGCGACGCCAGCGGCAGGAACTGGTTGCCGGGAAGGACAACCGCCAGCACGAGGGTGACGGGGATGAGCAGGATGGAGACCACGAGGGTGGTGGGGTGGCCGATGACGAGCGCGGGGGTCATGCCGATGTTGAGGCCGTCGGCACCCTTGAACTTGCGGGCGATGAGCTGGCGTGTGGCCTCGCTGATGGGGCGAAGACCCTCGATGAAGAGGACGGTGACACGCGGGATGAGCTCCATGACGGCACCCATCTTGATGCCGAGACCGAGGATGTAGGGAATCTTGTCTACGAGCTCGGCGCCCGAGGTGCAAGTGAGGCACCCGATGACGATGCCCACGACAACGCCAAGGAAGAGGGGCTCGCCCAGGAGGCCGAACTTCTTCTTGAGGCCCTCGGCGTCAATCTCGAGGCGGTTCATGCCGGGTATCATGTCGAGCACCTTGTTTATGCCCCATGCGAAGGGCACGAACCCGGCGCAGAAGGGCTGGGGTATCGAGATGCCGTCCATGTCCTTGTAGAACGTCTGGAACTTGCGGGCGGTCATGTCGGCTATGATAAGTGTGACTATATAGCAGACGATGGCTGCGAAGAATCCCCATGTCAGCGACGACGAGGCAAAATAGACCACGGCGCCGATGAAGGCGAAATGCCAGTAGTTCCACAGGTCGATGTTGACCGTGCGGGTCGTCTTGGTGATGAGCATGAGCAGGTTGACACCGAGGCAGACGGGGATTATGAACGCGCCCACGGCGGTGTTGTAGGCCACGGATGCGGCTGCGGGCCAGCCCATGTCGAACACCTTGAGCTGGAGGTCATAGATATTGACCACCTTGTCGAGCGCCGGGCCGAGTGCCGAGGTGAGCAGGGCGGTGACGATGGAGAGGCCGATGAAGCCGACACCCACCTTGAGGCCCGACTTGAGCGACTCGCTGAACTTGATGCCTATGCAGAGGCCGAGAATGGTGAAGATGACGGGCATCATCACCGCGGCCCCCAGGCCGATGATGTATGAGAATACCTGTTCCACGGGGTCAGTCCTGATTATTTGGGCTGCTTACCGATATAGGCGAGGATACCGCCGTCGACATAGAGCACGTGGCCGTTGACGAAATTGGATGCGTCGGAGGCCAGGAAGACTGCCGGGCCCATGAGGTCCTCGGGGGTGCCCCAGCGTGCGGCGGGAGTCTTTGAGATGATGAACGAGTCGAAGGGATGACGCGACCCGTCGGGCTGACGCTCGCGCAGGGGTGCGGTCTGGTCTGTGGCGATGTAGCCCGGGCCGATGCCGTTGCACTGGATGTTGTGCTCGCCGTATTCCGAGCAGATGTTGCGTGTGAGCATCTTGAGGCCACCCTTGGCGGCTGCGTATGCGCTGACGGTCTCGCGGCCGAGCTCGCTCATCATAGAGCAGATGTTGATGATTTTGCCGTGGCCCTTCTTGATCATGCCGGGAATTACGGCCTTGGCGCAGATGTAGGGGGCTATGAGGTCTACGTCGACGACGCGGCGGAAATCCTCGACTGCCATCTCCTCCATGGGGATGCGCTTGATGATGCCGGCATTGTTTACAAGGATGTCGATGGTGCCGACGGTGGCCTCGATGTCTGCCACCATAGCCTTGACGGCTGCCTCGTCTGTCACGTCGCACAGATAGCCTTTGGCGTCGATGCCGAGCTCCTTGTATGCCTTGAGTCCGCGCTCTACGGTCTCCTGACGCGAGCAGTTGAACACAATCTTCGCGCCGGCTTCAGCGAATGCCTGGGCGATGGCGAGACCGATGCCGTAGGCCGCACCGGTGACGAGGGCAACTTTGCCTTCAAGTGAGAAATTTACCATGATATTATCTGTTAGTTGTAAGGATATTCGATGATATTCTATTTAAGGAGAAATATGAGTTTATCGGCAAAATTACTCAAATTAACATTAGCAATCAAATTTCATCTGCTAAAACTTTGTAAAAAAAGCATGGAGGGGTGGTGGAAGTGAATTTTAATGTATTTTTAACATATCGTAACCAAATTCTCACTATATTTGCGTCTCCAACATCACAGAATCCTGTTATGACTCTTCATACCTCGGCAGTGACTCCCGCCAAGGTCGAGAACGACCGCCGCATACTCGAGCTCCTGTCACAGACCTTTCCTGATATCAGCGCAGCAAGCACCGAGATAATAAATCTCGAGGCCATACTCAACCTGCCAAAAGGCACAGAGCATTTTGTGGCCGACCTGCATGGCGAGCACGAGGCTTTCCGCCACCTGCTCAAGAATGCCTCGGGCAATATCAAACGCAAGGTGACCGAACTGTTCGGCACGTCGATGCGCGAGAGCGAGATACGTCAGCTCTGCGCGCTCATATATTATCCCGAGGAGAAGCTGCAGGTGATACGGTCGACAGAGGCCGACCTCGAGGATTTCTACGGCATCACGCTGCACAAGCTGGTCAGGGTATGCCAGAGCGTGTCGTCAAAATATACACGCTCGAAGGTGCGTAAGGCCCTGCCGCGCGAGTTCGCGTATATCATAGAGGAGCTGATGCACGAGTCGACCTCAGACTATGACAAGGCCGCATATTTCAACCGCATCATCGAGACCATCATCTCGACAGGGCAGGCCGAGGATTTCATCGTGGCCCTGTGCAATGTCATCCAGAAGCTGTCGATAGACCAGCTCCACATACTCGGCGACATATACGACCGCGGCCCGGGTGCCCATATCATCATGGATACCCTCAAGGACTACGGCACGTGGGACATCCAATGGGGCAATCACGACGTGCTGTGGATGGGTGCGGCTGCCGGAAACGACTGCTGCATAGCCAACGTGATACGTGTGTCGCTGAGATATTCTAACCTCGCCACACTCGAGGACGGATATGGCATAAACCTGCTGCCGCTGGCCACATTCGCCATGGAGGCATACGCCGACGACGAGTGCAAGGGGTTCACCCCCACGTGTCTCCAGGAGGAGAACAGCCACACCGAGAAGACCCTGCGCCTCATGGCCAAGATGCACAAGGCCATAGCCGTAATCCAGTTCAAGCTCGAGGGGGCCATGATAGCCTCGCATCCCGAGTGGAAGATGGAGAACCGGCGCCTGCTCGACAAAATGGATCTCGCGGCAGGTACGGTGGAGATAGGGGGGAAGAAATATGAGCTTACGGACACGAATTTCCCGACCATCGACCCCGCCGACCCGTATAAGCTGACGCACGAGGAGGCCCACATGATGAAGAAGCTGCATCACTCGTTCACGGTCAGCACCGGCCTGCGCCGTCACGCCGAACTGATGTTCTCGCACGGCTGCATGTATGGTGTCTATAACTCCAACCTGCTTTTCCATGCCTCGATGCCGCTCAATGCCGACGGCACGCTCAGGGAGGTTGAGATACTTGGGGTTCCCTATAAGGGACGCGAGCTGATGACAAGGATAGGGATGCTGTTGCGCTCGGCGTTCAACGACGATGCCGACGCCGCCGAGAAGGGGTATGCCCGCGACTACTACTGGTATCTGTGGTGCGGGCCGGACTCGCCGCTGTTCGACAAGGACAAGATGACCACGTTCGAGCGCTATTTCGTTGCCGACCCGGAGGCCCGCAAGGAGGAGAAGGGATGGTATTACAAACTTCGCGACGACGAGAAGGTGTGCGACATGATCCTCGACGAGTTCGGTGTCGAGGGTGACCAGCGCCATATCATCAACGGCCATGTGCCCGTACGCACCGGCAAGGGTGAGAGCCCCATCCGAGCCAACGGCAAGCTGATGGTGATAGACGGCGGCTTTGCCAAGGCCTATCACAAGACGACAGGTATCGCCGGATATACCCTGATATATCATTCGCGCAATTTCGAGCTTGTCGAACATGAGCCTTTCACCTCGGTCGAGGAGGCTATCAGCAACGGCACCGACATCGTGAGCACCACAAAGATTGTCGAGCAGACGGCGCGCCGTGTCTGTGTGCGCGACACCGACAAGGGCAAGGTTCTCCAAGGTCAGATTGACGAGCTGACCGAGCTGCTATATGCCTTCCGCCACGGCATGGTCAAGGAAGGCCGCACCCGCAGACAGTAAGATAATATTATGACAAAGAGAGTCCCCATCCGTTGTGACGGATGGGGACTCTCTTTGTCATCTGATGCTGTCGATGATTGCGAATGCTTCGTCACGCCCGGCGCGGATGCGGTGCGGATAGTGGGCGTCCGAGTTTACGGCAAGCGGGACTCCTGCGCTGACAAGACGCTTTATCACGTCGGGCGAGGGGAAGAGTCTCGGCTCGTGTGAGACTATCTGTTCGGGTGTAGCGTCGGGATTGGGGAGCCATGCCTTGGTGTTGACCTCGACCACGATGTCGGTGGCACGCAGGGCGTCAATCACGTTGTCGATGTGACGGCGGTACCACGGTTCCTCCTCTATGCCGGGACTGAATGTGGATGCGTTGAAGCCTATCTTGTCGAAATGGCCTATCATGTCAAACCCTCCGGCTTCGATCATCTCGAGGGTGCGGGCATAGAATGTGTCGACCACATAGCGGATGTCGTCGCCAAAGTGGGTGTGCATCTTCTCGGCGAAATGCCACGGACGTCCGTCGACATCAATCTCGATGCCGTCGAAATCGGGTACGAAATGCACCGAGCTGAGGCGGTAGTCGAGCGGAAGTGTGTCGAAATACGGGTTTGACGCGCCCCATTTCGACCCGAGATAGTCTATCTCCATAGAGAGGTAGAGTTTTATCTGTCCGTCATGGAACAGCCTGAGGCGGTTGAGTTCCTCGATATATTCGTCCGCACGTGCAGCCGCCATGTTGCAGGTCGAGCTGATTGTGTCGGGTATGGGAGAATGTGGCGTGAAGCCGTAGTGGAGCATCCCGTCGGCCACAGCCTGCGCGGCCATGACGGCCATGGGCACACGTCCGTCGCAGAACTGGGTGTGCGAGTGCAGGTTGTAGGCGCGGGTCGATGATATGATTTCTTTCAGGTCGGTCATTTAGTCGATGCGGGAGGATTGGCTATGTTCTGACGCATGGAGGTATCGGCCTCCATATTCTTCATGCGGTAGTAGTCCATTATGCCGAGATTGCCTGAGAGGAATGCCTGGGCCATGGCGCGTGGCAGCTCGGCCTCGGCCTCGATGACCTTGGCGCGTGCTTCCTGGGCCTTGGCACGCATCTCCTGTTCGAGTGCGATGGCCATTGCGCGGCGTTCCTCGGCCTTGGCCTGGGCTATGTTCTTGTCAGCCTGGGCCTGGTCTATCTGGAGGGCGGCGCCGATGTTCTTGCCTATATCGATGTCGGCTATGTCGATGGAGAGTATCTCGAAGGCTGTGCCCGAGTCGAGGCCCTTGCGCAGCACGAGTTTGGATATGTTGTCAGGGTTCTCGAGCACCTGCTTGTGGCTCTCCGACGAGCCTATGCTCGACACGATGCCCTCGCCGACACGTGCGAGTACGGTGTCTTCGCCTGCGCCGCCGACAAGCTGGCGTATGTTGGCGCGGACGGTGACGCGGGCTATGGCTATGAGCTGTATGCCGTCTTTGGCTACGGCGGTGACATGGGGGGTCTCGATGACCTTGGGATTGACCGACATCTGGACGGCCTGGAACACGTCGCGTCCGGCAAGGTCGATGGCGGTGGCCATCTTGAAGCCGAGGTCGATGTTTGCCTTGGATGCCGATACAAGGGCATGCACTACCTTCTCGACATTGCCTCCGGCCAGATAGTGGGCCTCGAGGTCATCGCGGTTGACATCGTTGAGCCCGGCCTTGTGGGCTTCGATGAGCGCGCGTACGATGACGGATGCGGGCACCTTGCGTATGCGCATCAGGAAGAGCTGCATCAGCGAGATATGCACTCCGCTGACACGGGCTGAAATCCACAGGAAGAACGGCACGTAGTAGAAGAAGATGCAGAGCACCACGAACAACGCGACCGATAGCAGCACGATTGTGAGTACCATGGGGTTTAAAGATTAAAGTTTAAAGATTAAAGAGGAAAGTTTAAAGAGGGAGTTTAGAGATTAGAGTTTAAAGATTAAAGAGGGGCGCGTCATCATTCTTCGGAGGTGACGACGTGGTTGGAAAGTTCTGTGAGAGATGCGCGCAGGGTGTCGAGGCGGTCTTCAAGGCGTATTATCTCCTCGTCGTGCGAGCGGTCTCCCTTGGCATAGGCGTCGCGCAGTCCGGCAAGCTGTCGTGATGTGGTGTCAATCTCGCGGACGGCACCGAGATATTCCTGCATGGCCTGACGTGCGAGCGAGGAGCGCAAGTCGCTGAGACGGCGCACTATCCTTCCGTCGGGAAGTGCAAATGCGAAATCGCCCGAGGCATCGGATGTCTGCCGTGACTCGTCAAGCGACTCTATGCGCCTGAGCAGGCGCGAGTGGTCGGAGCCGGGCTCCTGGGTGGCGGCTATCGAGGTGACCTTGGCGTATGCCGCGAGATCGGGAGTGTCGACCGGATAGTTGATGCGAAGCTCCTGGGGGATGAATGTGTAGACAGTCACCATGTCGGGAATGCCGTTGCGGTCGGTGACCCACCACCCGGTGCCTGTCTGCTCGTCTATGGCATAGAGATAGTCATTGAAAGGAGAGTTATAGGGCATGCCGATATTGGAGGGCTGGAGGAACCGGTCGCCGTCGCGCCGCGATATGAAGATGTCGAGGCCTCCGAGGCTCTCCTCGCCGTCGGCTGCGAAATAGAGGGTCACGCCGTCGTTCATCAGGAAGGGCGCCGAAATCCAGAGGCCGTTGTCGTTGCCGAAGATTGTCTCGTAGTCGAACAGTGGCACGGGGGTGTCCCAGGTGCCGTCGGCAAGCCTCACGGACTCGAACATCCGCGTGTTGCCGTCGGCGTCCGCGCCGGTCCATATCACATCTTCACCGCTCTCGGTCATGTAGCCCGTGCCCGATATGTCGGTGAGGCCGAGACGGTCGAGTGTGGTGTCATCGACGAGGCGGCTCAGGGTCTCCTCGCCCACGATGCGTCCGGCGCTGCGGGCCAGGCGCAGGTAGTTGAAGAATTTGTCTGCCGGGACATTGATGCTGTCTATGACCTGGATCTTCTCCACACGGTCGAGCATCGAGCGTCCCATGTCGATGCGGCTCGACAGGTATTCGGTCCAGTCGGTAGCCTCGCCGTCGGGACGGTAGGTGAAATCGGTGTCCTTCTGTATCTCGGCTTTGGTGCGCTTGGCAAGATATTTGTCGAGATACTCGGATGCACGGTCAAAGTCGTACATGTAGAAGGCGGCTTCGGCAGCTCCGAGGTTTCCGGCATTATCGGCCTTGAGATAGAACGAGATGGCCTCCTTATATCGTCCGGCATCTTTCAGTGCATCGCCGGCGGCGCGCTGCAGGGCCCTGTTGCGGGGCGATGCGGCAGCGGCCTGGACGGCGTCATATACGGCGTCGGCCACGGCTGTGGCAGGCGCGAGAGCGAGCAGGGAGAGGATTGTGAGTTCTCTGAGTTTCATTTGCGGTTCTTGAGTGCGTTGTGCATGGCCTCGGCGGCACGGCGTCCGTCGCCCATGGCGAGGATTACTGTGGCGCCTCCGCGCACTATGTCACCTCCGGCATATATGTCGCTGACCGACGAGCGCATTGTCTCCTCGTCGACCACGATGGTGCCTCGGCGTGAAATTTCAAGGTCTTTGAACGAATGGGGTATGAGCGGGTTGGGTGAGACGCCCACGCTGACAATGACCATGTCGACGGGTATCTCGTCGATGGCTCCCTCGATAGGCACGGGCGAGCGGCGCCCCGATTCGTCGGGTTCGCCGAGCTTCATGCGCTGTACCCTCATGGCGCGCACGCGCCCGGACTCGTCGGCGAGATATTCGACGGGGTTGCAGAGTGTCATGAACTCGACACCCTCCTCCTTGGCATGC
>OLOX01000487.1_pt1 | contig 41845 bp, 44 predicted proteins | sample 1672091 | NCBI WGS metagenome assembly OLOX01 (sample SAMEA3136644, study PRJEB25190) | human gut metagenome | reverse complement strand
TTTTTATGTGTCTATTGATTTTTTCCTAATTTCTTTTTTAGTTTTTTGGTTGCCTTGGATTTTTCTAAATAACTATAATCATCGTCTATTTCATATTCAAAGTTTTGAAATATATTTATAAGTTCTTCTTCTGTAGTTTTTTGATTTTTTAAGTACTTAGATAAAAGATTATTTACGATATAATCATTTAATTTTATATATTCTTTATCTAATAATATCAAAGTTTTACTTGTTTCTTCTTTTATTTGTTCTAATATTATTTTTAATTTTTCTATAAAATTTTTATTTTCATTTTTATAATTAAATGGATCATTTAATATTTTTTCTTTTTCTGAGGATGATATATTATATAAATCATAAATACGAATGGTTGAAATTAATTTTTTTTGAGTTTCTCTATCTAAATTTAGTTTATCATAGTTCATATCATAAATTTCTTCAATTAATTTTTCTATATCAATGTTTTCTTTTCTTAAATTATTGATTTTATTTAGAACTTGATAATATAAATTTTCGGTTTGAGCATATCGTAAATTACAATTAGAAATTTTCAATTGAATCATATTTATTCTATCTAAAAATTTAACAATCGTTTTTAATGTTCCATGATGATTTGATATTTGATCAACTTTATTTGATAAATTTAAATCTCCTAAAGAAAGAGTTTGCGCTAAAGTTTCATTGTTAACAAAAATATTTAAACTACTTATTATTTTTTCTTTTAAATCCATAAATGGAAGTCCTGTATAATATTTTCTATCATAAAAACTTTCTTTTGTTTTTTCTTGATCACTTGAAAAATAAATAGCTAATGCTTCCTTAAAATTAGGATTTAAACTTTTACTAGCAATTATTTTTAATCCTGCTTCCTTTATCTTAATAAGAATGCATTTTTCTTTTGAAATAAAATCAAGAATTTGTTTTTTATCACTAAAGTTAATATTAGCAAATACTTTATTAAGAATTAATGTATTCCCTTGAATTTTTATAAGTTCCGCTAAATCATCACCTGTTACAAATATTTTTTCAATTTTAGTATTTATAATGTTAGATATTTTAGGAAAATTATAATAATATCCTAATTCTGTTTTATCTGTAACATCTAATAAGGCTTCAATAATTATCTGTTTAAACATTCTTATTTCTTCATTATTTAAATAGCGATTTAAATTATTTATTTTCTCATTCATACTATCGCCCCCATAAAAAAATAGTAATGCCTATTATAACACACATTACTATTTTTGAAACATTTTTTTATATAATTTCGTTTTTTATTTCAGGATTTTTTAAAGCTTCAACTAATCTATCAATTTCCTCTTTAGTATTATACATTGCAAAGCTTATACGACAAGTATTTTTAATTTTTAATTCATCTTTTAAAATTTTCGCACAATGATTTCCTGCTCTTAAGCATATTTTATATTTATTTAAATAAATAGCTAAATCTTGCGCGAAAATATCTTTGTAATTAATTGCTATAATTCCGCTTTCACTATTTTCGTTATAAATAATTAAATTTGGAATTTGTTTTAATTTAGAAATGGCATATTTTTTTAGTTCTAATTCATAATTATGAATCTTATCCATACCAATTTTATCTAAATATTCAATAATACTACCAAAAGCAATTACATCCGCTATGTTAGGTGTTCCTGCTTCTAACATATGTGGAAGTTCATTATAAATTCTTATCCTATCACTACTAAAAGTTACATTCATACCTCCACCAAAAATAATTGGTTTGATATTATTTAATAATTCTTCTTTTCCGTATAACACACCTACACCAGTAGGTCCATACATTTTATGAGCAGAAAAAGCTAAAAAATCAATATCTAAATCTTGAACATCTATTTTCATATGTGCGACACTTTGGGCACCATCTACTAAAACTAGTATATTTCTACTATGAGCAAGTTTTGTAATCTCTTTAATTGGTCTTATATCCCCAACCACATTAGTTATATGAGCAATACTTATAACTTTTGTTTTTGGTGTTATAATTTTTTCAAGATTTTCTAATTCAACTTTTAAATCTTGATCTAAGTCAATATATTTTATTTCTATTCCAATATCATCCGCAAGTTCAAACCATGGTAAGACATTTGAAGCGTGCTCACTTTTAGTTAAAATAACCTCATCACCTGCATTTAAGATGTTTTTGAAATAACCAAAAATGATTTTATTTAATGAATCAGTTGTACCGCTTGTAAAAACAATTTCTTTTGTTTTTTTAGCATTTATAAATTTTTTAACTAATTCTCTTGTATATTCATATTTTTCATCAACTTTTAGACTTATATCATAGTCTCCACGATGAGCATTTGCACAATAATTATTGTAATATTCACTTATTTTTTCACCTAAAAAAGCTGGTTTAAAAGTTGTTGCTCCATTATCAAAATAAACAATATCTTGATTTAGCATTTTAAAGTCTTCTCTATTCATAGTTCACCCCCAATATTTATCAATTATTTTTTTAATTTTTTCTTCTTGAATATCTTCAAGCAAGAAGCCTTTGACAAGTAAATTTAGAGCTTGTTCTTCAGGAATTCCTCTACTTTGTAAGTAAAATAATTCTTCATCACTGAATTTACCTATTAAGGCTGAATGATTTGCTACAACATCATTTTCTTCAATTAGTAAATTAGGATTTATATTACATTTATTTTCATTGAAAGTTACAATTCGACTATTTTGATCTAAATTACAATTTATGATGTTATTATAAACAATTCCTGTTAAGTTAAATGATAAACATCCATCTAAAATATTTACTCCATTATGTATTATGTTACTTATTGTATTTGAGTAATTATGGTATACCATAAAATCAAAATTTTGTTTATTTTTACTTATAGTTTTTAAATTATAATCTATATTTGCATTTTCACCATTTAAATTTACTAAATCTAATTCCTTAATATTGTTACAATCATAAAATTTAATAATGTTTAATTTACTATTTTTCTTAAGATAATAATGATATTGTATTTTTAAATTGTTTCCATATTTAAAATCTAAGGTATCTAGGGTTATATCTGGTTCTAATTCAAAGGTTATATCCATTTTACTTTCTTTTTCTATATGATGTTCTATTTTTAGTTTGGTGTTTTCTTTTACCAATATTTTTATTTTTGTTACATCAAATATATCAAGTTTATCAGAAATAGTTACTTCAATTAGTTCGTCACTTTCTTCTAGTTTTATTTCTTCATCAGTTATTATTAGTTTATTCATAATCTACTTTTCCTTAACTGTTTTCTCCTAGTATTTCTGATTTTATTTTAGTATAACCTTTTTCTTCTATTTCTTTTACTAAACTACAATCCCCGCTTTTAATTATTTTTCCATCCATCATTATATGAACAAAATCTGGCTTTATATAATCAAGTAGACGTTGATAGTGTGTTATTAATAAAATTCCTGCTTCATTTTCTTTATAATAATCCATAACATTTTCTCCAACTATTTTTAGACTATCTACATCAAGTCCTGAATCTATTTCATCAAGCATAATCATACTTGGTTTTAATAAATACATTTGAAGAATTTCATTTTTTTTACGTTCTCCTCCTGAAAAACCTTTATTAATGCTTCTATGAATCATTTCTTCATCCATTTTTAATTTTTTGCAAGTACTATTCATTTCACGAATAAATTTCATTAATTTAAAATCATTTTGTTCTTTAATATGGATTGCTGTTCTCATAAAATCAGCATTAGTTACACCTTCAATTTCAAGTGGCATTTGCATTCCTAAAAAAATACCTAAACGTGCTCTTTCATCAACAGTTAAATCATTTAGTTTTTTATCATCAAAATATATTTCTCCACTCAAAACTTTATAATTAGGATCTCCCATTATTACTTTTGATAAAGTTGATTTACCTGTACCATTTGGTCCCATAATAGCATGTATTTCGCCGGTTTTAATTTCTAGGTTTAATCCATTAAGAATTTTTTTGTTTTCTATCTCAACACATAAATCTTTAATTTTTAAAGTATTCATAGCATCATCTCCAAAGATTATTTTATCAAATTTTTTTTCTTTTCACTATACTTATGTATAAAATTATTAAATTTATCTAATAATATAATAGAATATTCGCAGATATTCACGAAAAAAGGCCTTTTGGCTTTTTTTATTATTGCATTCATTTTTGAAATGTGTTAGAATTAGTTTGATGGATTTGTCTCCTTAGCTCAGTTGGTAGAGCAACTGACTCTTAATCAGTGGGTCTAGGGTTCGAATCCCTAACAGTCCACCATTTAAAGAAATAAGCAAGCTTTACTTAAAGGCTTGTTTTTTTTGTTTAATCAAAAACCCCTAGACCCACTATTACATTTCAGCTTAAACTATTTTTCTAATTGAATAATTTAGTTGCTCTCCAACTGTAAAAATAAATTGTATCTTTTTTAAAAATATGTTATTATTTTTATAGTATATGGAGGATAATGTTATGGCTTACATAGATTTAGTTGTGCTAATTGTTTTGTTAGTATTTGTGATAATATATTCAAAAAGGTTTCAAACTTATATGTTTGGATTTGGAATGATAGATATTTTATTTAGAATTCTTAACTTAATAAATGGATTTATTCCAATAAAAGAGATAAAAAATTTTATAAATACATACATTCCAGCATCAATTCCGTCTGTTATAAATCATTATACAACGGGGATTTTTAACACCGTATTAATATGGGTATACATAGTTATAATGGCCGTTTTCTTATATTATATTGTAAGAGTATTTGTAAAGCGAAAAAAGATATAATATGCATAATTTAATTTTACACTAACCATCAAAAGTTAGTGTTTTTTAAACCTTATTTTGTTATAATAAATAGGTACATCATATGAGTGGAGGAATAAAAATGAACGAAAGTATTGTAAAAGAAATAAGTACAAATTTAAACATAACTGAAAATCAGGTAAATGTAACCCTTCAAATGTTAAGTGAGGGAAATACCATACCTTTTATCGCAAGATATAGAAAAGATAAAACAGGTGGCCTTAGTGAAGAAGAAATAAAAGTAATTGGTGATGCTTACGATTATCAAGTAAACTTACTTAAAAGAAAAGAAGACGTAATAAGGCTAATTGATGAAAAGGGACTTTTAACTGACGAATTAAAATCACAAATAACAAACGCTACAAAATTAGTTGAAGTAGAAGACCTTTATAGACCGTACAAAGAAAAGAAGAAAACCAAAGCAACAGAGGCAATTAAAAACGGACTTGAACCACTAGCTAAAATGATTATGTCTTGTCCTTTAAATGGTGATATTAAAAAATTATCCGAAAAATTTATTAATGAAAACGTAAAAGATGAAACAAGTGCATTAGAAGGTGCTAAATACATAATAGCAGAATGGATAAGTGACAATGCAAGTTTCAGAAAATACATAAGATCAAACATGTATAAATATGGTACATTAGTTACTAAAATTAAGAAAAATGCTAAAGATGAAAACAAAACATATGAAATGTATTATGACTATAGTGAAGCCGTAAGCAAAATAAAACCACACAGAATACTTGCTATTAATAGAGCTGAAAAAGAAAACGTAATAACTGTTAAAATAGATGTAAATGAAGAAAAAATAATAGAATATTTAGAAAAGAAGAATATAAAAAACGAAAAGAGTTTTTGTGCTTCGTATATAAAAGAGGCGATAGAAGATAGTTATAAAAGACTTATTTTTCCTTCAGTTCAAAGAGAAATTAGAAGTGATTTAACTGAAAAAGGAACGGATTCTGCGATTGATAACTTTGGAAAGAACCTAGAAGCATTATTGCTTACTCCGCCTATGAAAGAAAAAGTTGTTCTTGCTTTTGACCCAGGATTCGTTAATGGTTGCAAAATTGCGGTTATCTCAAAAACAGGTGATTATTTAGACTCTTGCGTAATAAAGCCATTCTTAAAAAACATTAGTGAAGAATCCTTAAAAAAATGTAAACTTGAGATTTTGGCATTAATTAAAAAATACAATGTTGATGTAATAGCAATTGGAAACGGAACGGCATCACGTGAATCTGAAAAATTCTGCGCAGACTTAATTAGAGAATACAACGTTCCTTGTAAATACGTAATCGTATCAGAAGCAGGGGCATCAATTTATAGTGCATCTCCTATTGCGATAGAAGAGTTTCCAGATTTAGCGGTTGAAAAAAGAAGTGCCGTATCAATTGGTAGACGTCTTCAAGACCCATTATCAGAGCTTGTTAAGGTACCTCCAGAAGGTATTGGAGTTGGGTTATATCAGCACGATGTGGCAGGTAAAAAGCTATCTGAAAGTTTAGATTTTGTTGTATCAAAGGCTGTTAATAGTGTGGGTGTAAACATTAATACTGCATCACCATCTTTATTGAAATATGTATCTGGAATTAAGAAAAATAACATTGATAAAATACTTTCGTACAGAAAGGCAAACGGAAAGATTTCATCTAGGGAAGAAATTAAGAAAAAGAAACTTTTAAGTGACAAAGTATATGAGCAAGCAATTGGTTTTTTAAGAATACCTGAAGGTGAAAACATACTTGATGCAACAAGCATTCACCCAGAAAGTTATAATATTACGCTTTCATTATTAAAAAGTTTAGGATTTGATGTAAAAGATGTTGGAACGCATGCTTTATCTGATAAACTTTCTTCATTAGATATAGAAAAATATGCTAGTATGTTAGGTACTGATGTATATACTTTAAGTGATGTTGTATCAAGTCTTCAAAAACCAAACAGGGATCCTAGGGACGATTATGCACAGCCTATTTTAAAGAGTGATGTTTTATCAATTGAAGATTTAAGCGTAGGCATGAAACTTCAAGGAACCGTAAGAAACGTTGTTGATTTTGGGGCATTTATTGATATTGGACTTCATAATGATGGTTTAGTTCACATCTCTAAAATTTCTAAAGATTACATTAAGCATCCATCTGATTTATTAAGCGTAGGTGACATAGTAGATTGTTACGTAATAGCGATTGATAAAGATAAAGAAAAAGTGTCATTATCATTAATAAAAGAATAAATTAAAAGAACTAGTAAATGGAATTGTTTTTAATATAAACTTTTCCATTATTATCTAGTTCTTTTTCTTTTTCATAATCATTTTTAATTATTATGTATATATCTTTTATTTCTTCTTTTGAGTAGCTGGCCTTAATTAAATCATATTTTTCTAAGTAACTTGTAAGTGGCACTGCACTTATAATGTCAGGCCCGGTTTCTACCCAGTATGTTTTATCTTCTTTGTTGTACAAAACAGCGTATGCTTTATAATCTTCTTTTAAAACGTCGGTGTAATAATACTCTGTAACATCGGATGATTTTTTTGATAAAATTGTTCTTTTTGTAATTTTTATTTCCGTTTTTTCGCCATCCAATGTTTCTATAACATACCAATTAAAATCATTCATTTTATCAAATGTCACGAAGTTATTTAAATCTGAATCTGAGTAAGAAAAGCTTACTTCATTTTTATCCATAACGTTCGTATTTGAGCAAGCTGTAAAGAGCATCATAGCACTCATTGTTAAACTTCCGATTCTTATGTATGTTTTTTTCTTCATAAAATCGCTTCCTTACATAAAATTAGCATAATGATTATATATTTAAATATATTAAATTGTCAATAAAAAATTAATTTTATTTGTTGACAAAAAGCAATAAATGAGTATTATATTTTTGCAGGAGATATAACTATGGAAAAAACTGGAGAACAAAGTGAATTATTAAAAAAGAAAATATCAGAATATAAAGAAAAATTAACGGCAGCAATTAAAGATTGTAATCAAGTTTATATTACAACTCATTTAAATGAGGATTATGATGCAATTGCATCAATTGGCGCTATGGCGCTTATTTGTAAACGTTTTAAAAAGGCTCCGTACATTGTTGTTGACCAAAAAGATTATGATGGTTTATCAGTTGAAAAAAGTGATATGTATGAAGCGTTAAAAGACAAAAACTTTGTAATTATTAATCTAGATGATTTTAAAAATAACAGAGTAGAAAACTCACTTTTGATAGTACTAGATACTAATAAAGGATTCATGACGCCGCTTAAAAATAATTATGATGACTTTAATAACATAATAGTAATAGATCATCATAAAACGGATGATGATACTATAAAAACAAAAAACAAGTTTATACTTCCAGATATGGTATCAAGTACTAGTGAAATGATGTATTGGATTTTAAAACAAATGAAAATAAATCCAAAAGACAGACTTTATAATAATTTTTTGTTAACTGGTATTTTGCTAGATACAAATAAAAAGGATAAAAATATGTATCCATCTACTTATCTTTGCATAGGTAATTTAGATACTCCTTTAAAGACTGATAAGGACAAGGTTGATATGTACTTTTCTACTGATTATGAAAGTGATAGGAGAGTTCAAGATTTAGTAGATGAAATGGAATGGATAACAATAAGATATGGCATTGCAATAGATAATAGTAAAGTGTATTCTAAAGAAGAAGTTGCAAAGGCTGCTGATTATTCATTAAAGTATACATCAGAAGCAATTATAACGTTTGGTAAGGCTGAAGATGGAGGATACCACGTGAGTGCAAGGAGTAATCGTGGTAATGTGGACATTGATGCTATCATGGGTATTTTAAATGGTGGTGGAGGAAATAGTGCAAGTGCATCTTGTAGTACTTTATACGTTGATGGAGATACTTTATCGGAAGAAAAAGAACAAATATTTGAAAAGATTAAAAAAATCATATATTTAAGATCTAGAAGAAAAAAGCCAAAGAAGGGTAAGTAAATCCAGTTTTGGCTTTTTTATTTTGCATAGTTTAGTACTTGACAATGCATAGTACTAGGTGTTATTATGTAACCGTGAGGTGATTATTATTAATACTCAATTTAAAAAGGGCGTTTTAGAGCTATTGGTATTGTTAATTGTAGAAAATGAGGATAAATATGGTTATGAGATGGTTGAAGAAGTGTCAAAAGTAGTTGATGTTAATGAAGGAACCATATATCCAATATTAAAAAGATTAACTAATGAAAATTATTTTGAAACATATTTGAAGGAGTCGACCGAGGGTCCACCTAGAAAGTATTACCATTTAACCATCCTTGGTAAAAAAAGAAAAGATGAGTTATTAAATGAATGGACAAGGTTTAATAAAAGTGTAAGTAAATTTATAAAGGAGAGTGGCAAATAATGAATAAGAAAACATTTTTAGGTAATTTAAGAAAAAGACTTAATGTACTAAGTAAAGATGAGGTAGATGATATTTTAGAAGAATATGAGGGCTATATTAATGAAAAAGTAACTTCCGGTAAATCAGAAGAAGATGCTATAAAAGATTTTGGTAATTTTGATTCTTTAGTAAAGGAAATATTATCGGCCTATAAATTAAATGAGAACTATGAAGATAGCGTAAAGGAAAAAAACTTATTTTCTGAATTCATAGATAATTCTGTTTCTTTTCTAAAGGACATTGTAAGAAACATAGGAAGTCGTTCTAAATCTGATATCATTAAGTTTGTTTTTGAGTTTATTGCGTTGTTATTATTTATAGCAATTCTTAAGATTCCTGTAATAATAATAGAAGATGCTGGAAGATGGCTTTTTGAAAGACTTATTTCACCATTTGGAGGTGGCCTTGGAATTATATGGAAATATGCAATTGAAATAATTTATTTATTAATATCAGTAGCGAGTATAGTTAGTTTTGTAAAGAAAAAGTATATCTGTGATGATATAAATGAAAATAAAAAAGATTCTGTTAAATGTAAGAATTCTAAAAGAATAGAAAAGTGCAAAACAGATAACACATCTAGTAATTCGTTTTCTAACGTTTTAATTGTACTTTTTAAGGTGTGTTTGATATTATTTGTTGTTGTGCCTGCTATATTCAGTTTTTTAGTAGCGTTTGTCTTAATAATAATTGGTATCGTTTTATTGATAGACAAAGTTCCATATTTAGGAATATTCTTATGCATGCTAACGTATTTAATACTCAACTTTTTATTCCTAGATTTATCTTTTAAATTTATTTTTAATAAAAAACTAAATTCTAAAGCATTAATTATAACTATAATATCTACTGTTGTTTTATTTGCTGTTGGAATTGGGTTATCATTTTATGAGGTTGTTAATACAACGTTTATAGATGCAGTGCCTAAAGACATAAAGCAACTTAGCAAAGAAAAAGAAGAATTATATTCTGATAACTTATCATTAACTTGTAAAAACATTTATCATACAAATTGCGAATATGTAATAGATGATACATTAGAAGATAAGGTAGTAGCTACGGTAACTTATTATGATTATAATAATGAAGCAGATGATAACTTAAATGTTTCAAGAACTAAAAACGCTGATAAGCTAAAAGTAAAAAATGTATACAAATTAATTTTAAGTGGTTTAAGAAAAAGAGAATTTTATAATTTTGATAATATAAATAATGTTACTTTAACCATTAAATTAAGTACTGATACTAAAAATAAAATAGATGAAAAAGAGAGAAATGAAAGTTGTTTTGGATACGAAAATTGCACCTGTGATAACGAAGGGGTTTGCTCCGGATATAATGATTAAGATTAGAATTAAAACTTCTAATCTTTTTCTATTCGTGATATAATTATTTTATTAACAGGAGGAATTATTAATGAAAAAAGATGTAGTAGAAGCAATAATAGAAATACCTTTTAGATCTCGTAATAAGTATGAGGTAGATCATGATACTAAAAGGATAAAATTGGATAGAGTTTTATATTCAGCGATGGGCTATCCAGCAGAATATGGATTTTTAGAAAATACATTAGCACTTGATGGAGATCCGCTTGATATATTAGTAATAGGAACAGAACCAACATATCCAGGATGTGTAGTTCCAGCAAGAGTAATTGGATATTTAGAAGCAATTGATAATGGATTTGAGGATTATAAGTTAATATCAGTTGTTGATGTTGACCCAAGATATAACGAGGTTAACAGATTAGAAGATTTATCTCCATTTATATTAGATGAGATAAAAAACTTTTTTGAAAATTATAAAACTCTTCAAAAGGTAGAAGTAAAGGTAGGAAAATACCACAATAAAGAAGATGCTTTAGAATTAATTGAGGCTTGTAAAAAAAGATATAAAGATGAAAAGGAGAATAAATAATGGAAAAGAAAACATCTATTATAATTGCTGTAGTAATATTTTTGATAGCAGCTTTGGTAGCAGGTTTTTATGAACTTGTTATAGATAAGGATATTGAGGAGAATATTGATAAAAAAACAACAAGCATAAAAGAAACTAAAAACACGGAAGAAAAACAAGATAAAAAGGATGATGAAATGATGGACGGAGTAACACTTAATTATCAATCTTCTATAAGAATAGAAAAAAATAATGAAATCATTTATTTTGATCCATATAAAATTACGGATTCTAAAAATGATGCAAACTATATATTCATAACACATTCACATTATGATCATTTTTCTAAAGAAGATATAAAGAAGGTTATGAATGATAATACTAAGTTTGTAGTTACAAGTGATATTGAAAGTGATATTAAGGCACTTGGTGTAAGTGATGGTAACATACTTGTTACATATCCTAATGAAACACACGAAATAGGAGACTTAACATTTGATGCAATTCCTTCATACAACATAAGTAAGTCTTATCATAAAAAATCATATAATTGGGTTGGATATAACGTTGTAATTGATGGAACTTCATATTTTACAGTAGGTGATAGTGATGTAACAGATGAGCTTAAAAAGGTAAAATGTGATGTTATATTTGTTCCAGTAGGTGGTACTTATACAATGACTGATAGTGAAGCATCTAAATTAGTAAATGAGATAAAGCCTAAGTATGCAGTTCCAGTTCATTATGGTGAAGTTGGATCAGATAAAAACGCATCTAATTTCGTTAGTCAGTTAGATAGCGATATAAAAGGTATTATATTAAAGTAGTATTATGAATAAGATTGATGAAAAGAAGAAAAAACTGAAAACGTTTAACGTTAAAAAAGACATAAAAAGAGCTTTAAAAAACGGTGCATTTATAATGCTTTTAGCACTTGCAGTAGAAGCTTTTACTTTTAAAGAACCATATTCTATTGTAACAGGATTATTTTTACTTAGTTTTTCTTTTGTCTTTTTTCCGTTTCTTGATAAAATGTTATCTTTAATGAAAATAGAGTTTAATTTTGCAAATAAATTATTTATCGTAATAACATCTTTAGTTATCGCAGCTTATTCTATTAAACCTGAAGAAGATAATTTTCTTAAATGTATTTTACCAGGTTTAGAAATTATTTTAACTTGGATAGTTACCATGATATATAAAAAAATAATCAATAATAAAAAGTCAAGATTGCAATAAGAATCTTGCTTTTTTGTTTTTTTAAAATGTGCTATAATATTAAATATGAAAAAAAGGAAGTGGTACTTATGAAGAAAAAGGTAGTAATAGGAATGAGTGGTGGTGTTGATTCATCAGTCGCTGCAATTATGCTTCAAAAACAGGGTTACGAAGTAATTGGACTTTTTATGCGTAACTGGGATTCTTTTGCAGATGGCGAAGTAGAAGGTGCACCAACAACTGATGAGGGAATATGTCCTCAAGAAGTTGATTATAACGATGCAAAAAAAGTATGTGACAAACTTGGAATACCACTTTATCGTAAAGACTTTATAAAAGAATATTGGGATTATGTATTTACTTACTTTTTAGATGAATTAAAAAAGGGAAGAACGCCTAATCCAGATATTATGTGTAATAAGTATATTAAGTTTGATCAGTTTGCTAAAGAAGCAGAAAAACTAGGAGCAGACTATATTGCAACAGGACACTACTGCAGGGTAAAAGATGGGCAATTAATGCGCGCTAAAGACGACAATAAAGACCAATCATACTTTTTATCACAAGTATCTAAAAAGCAACTTAAAAACGTCTTATTTCCGATAGGAGATATGATAAAGCCTGACGTTAGAAAAATAGCAGAAGAATATGATTTGGTAACAGCTAAGAAAAAAGATTCAACCGGAATATGTTTTATTGGAGAAAGAAACTTTTCTAACTTCTTAAAGAATTACTTACCAAATCAGCCAGGAGACATAGTTGATATAAAAACTGGTAAAAAAGTAGGAAATCATATAGGACTTATGCATTATACAATAGGTCAAAGAAGAGGTCTTGATATTGGTGGAACAAAAAACAGGATGTTTGTAGTTGGTAAAGATTTAAATAAAAATATTTTGTATATAGAATCAGGTAATGATGAATATTTAATTACAACTTCTTGCGTTGTAGACCAAATAAACTGGACTTATGAGAAAAAGAAAGAAAAATGTACAGCAAAATTTAGATATAGACAAAAAGATGTTGAAGTTAGCCTAGAGTGGTTAAATGATGATGAAATATTAGTTAAGTATCCACAAGGCGTTAAATCAGTAACACCAGGCCAAGCATGTGTATTTTATGATGGTGATATATGTTTAGGTGGCGGTATCATTAAAGAGGTAAGGAAAAACGGAGAGAAATTATGGTATTTATAAGCCATAATTTTTTTGTTATAAATAGTTTGTTATGATATAATTAAAAAGAGGATGATAGTTATGGAATTTATTAATCATTTAGGTTATAACTCAGTTGTTATATTAACCTTTTTCTTTATATCTTTAATAGCGCTTATACTAAATTATATAACTAAGGGTAAGAGCAATAATGTTTTATTTTCATCTTATAGAAGTAGTTTACTAAAACCACTTACTTACGTAAGATTAGTAACTCATATATTTGGTCACGCAGATTGGAACCATTTTATGAATAATTTTTTATATATTCTTCTAATTGGTCCTATGATAGAAGAAAAGTATGGTAGTAAGAATTTAACCATTATGATTTTAGTAACTGCTATTATAACAGGAATAATTAACATGATTTTTACAAACAAAAAAATTCTTGGTGCAAGTGGGATTGTATTTATGCTTATAGTTCTTTCTTCATTCGTTAATATAACAACGGGAAAAGTACCAATAACACTAATTTTAATTTGCATTTTCTACGTTATAAACGAAATTATTTCAGGAATATTTAAAAAAGATGACATATCACATACCGGGCATTTAATTGGAGCTTTATGCGGATTTATATTTGGATTTTATGTGTTTAAGTAAGTTGGGAGAAAATTATTTGTAAAAGATTGATGTTGTAGAAGTCGTAATTAAAAATAATAAAGTAATGATTAAAAAATTAAATAAAAATGAAACGGAGTGAAGATAAAATGAAATTTAAAGATGAAGAAAAAAATTTTGACAAAGAATTATCTGGAAATCAATTGTCAAAAAAATATGTAGAATCTATTATAAAAATGTCATATGAAGAATTTGAAAATTTAGATATTGAAGATCAAAATAAATTAATTGAAGAAAAAACAGGCAGGAAACTTACTTTTGATGACCGATTACATATAGATGGAATTCCGTTAGATGAAAATCACATCAAAACAATTGAACAAGTTGATAAACAAATTAATAAAATAGTACATAAAAGTTCAGCTAAAAAATTAATAAGAAAATCCAAAAAATAGATTAAAATAATAATTTTAATAAAAAATATTTTTAAATTTATTCATATAATTTAAATCCAAAAAAACAGACTTAAAATTAAGTCTGTTACTTTTATATGGAGTAGTATGGTATATTAACATGATGTTCCATATCTTTCAAGTGCAAAAAAAATCAGTATAGAGTTTGTTATTGCTAATTCTCATTTTCATTTTTCATAATCGATATCAATAAATTTTATATTTATTAATATGGACACCCTTTCATATCATCGTGAAATTATTTTTGGAAATTTACTTAAAATTAATACATAAAATTATACTACGTTTTTGTTTAGTGTTGATAGTGGTTATAAAATTATATTGTAAAATCGTATTATCTGTATAATACTTCATCTAATTGTAATTTATATATAATATTGACAAATATTTAATAATGAATTTTTACTACAATTAAATCAATTTTCAAATGTTACTTCATATTTTGTCATCTTTTTTAAGCAACAAATAAATAATTAGTTTTTAATTATCATCATCATCTGCATCATCATTTTTTGTGGAATTTAATTTTTCTTTAAAAAAATCGATATACGATTTGATAATAATTATTCCTAAAATAATTCCAAGAGGTAACCAAAAGAAATAAAGCTGTGCATTACTATCCACTTCAGAACTACTATATGAACTATTATATGTATTATCGTTATAAACTCCACCATGATTTGAGCAACATCCAGGGCCACTTGCAACGCAAGAACTTTCCCAACCATCATTACAAATGATACCAGCATTGACTTTAATTGGAAAAACAATAAAAAATATTATTAACAAATAAATAATTTTCTTTATCATATTTATCCTCCTAAATACATTATATCATGTATTTATTTGTTTACAAGGCTATAAGGAATATATCTTTACTAGATTAGTAACTCACTTTATGATAAATCTCTATTCGTTAGCGCTTAATTTTATTCCACACCTTAATTCTAATCTCAATATTAATATATTATACTTTCCTAACGCTTTGTTGAACCTATTCGTGTATTGTATTTTAACTAACTATATATAATCATATGGGTCACGCAAAAAATCCAGTTAGTATTTATTGATCTCAGAAGTTAATTTCTGAGTTTCCTATCACTTTAGAACCTTAACTTTTCTTATATTCAAAAAATTATATTCTCATGATTGATTAAATCAACTGATGTTATTGTAACTTTTAAAAATAATTCAATGCCTTTTGCAAAAAAAGTTGATGTGAAATAAAAATTGTTTTTCTCGGCTTCGGATGATAAAATGGTATCATTAGGAGGTGAGAAGATGATAAATAAAAATTGGATGAATTCTTATAAAAAAGCTAAAAGATATTATTTACAATACGGAACATTAAATGTTACGTATAATCTTAAATATAATGGTTTAAATTTAGGAATATGGATATATAAACAAAGAAAAAATTACAATAGTAATAAATTAACAAACGAACAAATTAATTTATTAAATGATATTAATTTTGAATGGGAAAACCCAAAATCAAATGATGCAGTTTGGAATAAAATGTATCAACTTCTATCAAACTATTATTCTAAATATCATCATTTATATATACCTATTTCGTATATAACCGACGATGGTGTAAAACTTGGAAAGTGGGTATATTCACAAAGACAAAAATATAAAAACGGAAATTTGTCAAAAGACCAACTAAATAAATTAAACGGATTGGATGTAACATGGCAGGAAAAAACAACTATTTCCACTTCATTTCCAGAACAAACTATTCTATTTTATATACAAAAATTATTTCCAGATGCAAAAAAATATAAATCAAAAGAAATAAGTGAAATTGATATATATATTCCAGAATTAAAGATTGGCATTGAATATGATGGATTCTATCACAAAGATGTAAAAAAGGATATTTACAAAACTAATAAATGCTTGAAAAATGGAATTAATCTAATCAGAGTTCGTGAAAATAAATGTCCAGAAATTAAAGATGGTAGCTATATAATAAAGTTAGATGATGATAAGTATCAGACATTAGAACAAGCAATTCATCAAATTTTTTCGTATTTAAATGTCGAATCTCCTTCGGTAGATCTAGAACGGGATTCTAATGAGATATTGGATTCATACATTAAAGGAATAGATTTATATTGGTATGAAATGTATGATGAATTAAAAAAATATTACAAACAATATGGTAATGTGAACGTTCCATTTGATTATATAACTTCTAATGGAAAAAAGCTTGGAATATGGATTAATACTCAACGCGATGGATGGAAAAAAAGAGGTAGATTGAGATTTTTAACAACTCAGAAAATAGATTTACTTAATGCTTTAGGAATGAATTGGAAACCGTTAGAAAATCAATGGAATGATATGTATCAATTAGCACAAGAATATTTTAAAAAAAATGGAGATTTACTTGTTAATATCAATTATGAAATAGATGGTGTTCATCTTGGACAGTGGATATCAACTCAACGTCAAGCCAACAAAAAAAACGAATTATCACCTCGAAAAATTGAAAAACTAGAAAAAATCGGTATGATTTGGAATCCAATGCAATCTTCTTGGAAAAAATATTATGAATTAGCTAAAAAATACTATAAGGAAAATCATGGTATTAGTATGCCATATAACTATGTATACGAAAATGAAAATCTTGGAATGTGGTTCGGAAGTCAACGAAATAAATATAAAAAAAACAAATTATCAAAAGATAGAATTAATTTACTCAATTTATTAGGTATGGATTGGATAGGTAAAGACAGTGATACGATTTGGGGCAAAATGTTTATATTAGCTAAAGAATATTATGATTCAAATGGTAATATAAACGTTCCATTTGATTACATAACATCCGATGGTAAAAAATTAGGAATTTGGATAAGAAATCAAAGGAATAATTATAAGCGAAATTTATTATCTGAAGCTCAAATAATTAAAATGAATAGTTTACGAATCACTTGGAATGTTTATGAAGATAAATGGGATAAAATGTATTCTCATGCAAAATGTTATTATCAGAAATATGGAAATTTAGAAGTGCCTTTTAACTATATAACTAGTGATAATATTAATTTAGGACATTGGATTCATGACCAAAGAAATAAAAATGGTAAATACAAACTTACCAAAGATCAAATAAGTAAGTTAAATGCAATAGGCATGGTTTGGGGAGTTTTAGATAATAATTGGAATGAAAATTATAATTTAGCAAAAGAATATTACATAAAACATAAGAATTTATTTATTCCTGATACTTATATTGTTAATAACATAGCACTCGGAAGATGGATAGGAACTCAAAGGAAAAATTATAAAGCTGGATTATTAGATGATACTAAAATCAATTTGTTAAATAAAATCAATATGGTTTGGGATGTTAACGTAGAACAGTGGAATGAAATGTATTCATATGCAAAAGAATATTTCATTAAAAACAAAAATTTGAATATGCCATATAAATACAAAATCAATGGATATAACATATATAGTTGGTTAGTAAATCAAAGAAAAAAGTATAAAAAAAGTCAACTAACTAAGGAACAAATAAAATTATTAGAACAGATAGATATGCAATGGAACCCAATTGATACTATGTGGAATGATATGTATCAAGTAGCAAAGAAATATTATTTAAAAAATAATAATTTAGAAATTCCACAGAGATATATAAGTGAGAGTGGAGAAAAATTAGGGGCTTGGATTTCAAATATTAGACAAAATAAAAATAAATTAAGTTTGGAAAGAATTGAACAATTGAATAGTATAGGGATGATTTGGAAAGCAAAAATGGAATGGAACGATTTCTATGAGTTAGCAATTGAATATTTTAATAAATACGGAAATTTAGATATTAAATGCCGACAAGAATATAAAGGAGTAAAACTTGGTTGGTGGATAACTAATCAAAAACGTAGAGCTAAAGAAAATAAATTAAGTGATATTGAGAAGAAAAGATTGGAAAACCTAAAAATAAAAATGTAAGTAATATCTTATAAAATTTTTCTTTTCTTCAAATTTTGAAAAATATTAAAATACCTCTCATATGTTTCCTCACAAATAAGCAAAATGTATAGTCTAAAATTAAAACTTTTTCAAAAATTGTGTAGATTCTTTAATATTGTACTTTTGATTATGCTCTTTAATATAAAATGGTTTATTCGATATTTCATTAACTTTATATTCTAGTATTGTAAGAGTAGTAGGATATGTAATTTTGTATTCTGTAGGTATTACTATTTGTAGGTTGGTGTGCAAGATAGTTTTAATCTGTCATAATTTAACTTTATATTTAAAGTTTTTTAAGATGTTGGTTAAATATTTATTAGGTTTTAGATTTTCAATTACTTTAAATTCAAGCATGAAAAAAGTCCTTCTTTCTGTGATAAGAGAACTTTTAAAGTTTTATATAAAATAAAAACTTACGAACAAATAAGATCGTAAGTTGATTTCAAATGGAGCAGGTGAGGAGAATCGAACTCCCGTATACAGCTTGGAAGGCTGTGGTTCTACCATTAAACTACACCTGCATCAAGTAGGCATTTTTAATTATACTGATTTTTAAACTTATGTCAATAGTCTTCTAAGAAAAAAATGATTTTTTTTGATAATTCAATATTATTATATGCAAAGTAATATTTTATTATTCAAATAAATATGATAGAATTATAACAGAGGTGTTAAAAAAGAATGATTTTAAATATTTTAATTTTAGTTATATTAATTTTACTAAATGGAGTTTTATCCGCTAGTGAACTTGCGTTTTTATCGATAGAAAAGTTTGAACTTGATAAAATGATAAGAAAGAGAAAGAAAAATTCAAAAAAAATAAGAAAAATATTAGAAGATCCAAGTAATTTTTTATCAACCATCCAAGTTGGAATAACGTTAGCAGGTTTTCTATCTAGTGCGTTTGCAGCTTCTACTTTTGTAGATAAAATAATGAAAACTGGTTTTGTAATAATAAACCCTAATTTTACAAGTGGATTTTTAATGGTTGTGATAACCATTATTCTATCTTACTTTACGCTTGTATTTGGAGAGTTAGTACCAAAGAAAATTGCTCTTTCTAATCCGTTTAAAGTAGCTAGTTTCTCGGTTAACTTAATAAACGTTATGCAAGTAATCTTTTTCCCACTTATAAAGTTACTTTCTCTTTCAACTAATCTTATATGCAAAATACTTAAGATAGAAGAAAAAGAAGAAGACTTTACCGAAGAAGACATAAAAAGGATAATACTTACTGGTACCCGTGATGGAATAATAGAAAAGAAAGAACAAGAATACATATTTAATATATTTAAGTTTAATGATACAACCGTAGATAAGGTAATGACTCCAAAGGATGAGTGTGAACTTATAAATGTTAATACTAAGTTTGGACCACTTCTTAAGAAACTTAAAAAAACTAAGTTTACTAGATATCCAGTCTATGATGGAGATACTAACAACATAATAGGTATCTTTAACGTAAAAGACTACATTATGTATAAAAAAGATAATGATGATTTTAAACTTAGAAACTTACTTTTTAAAGTAAAGAAATTTAACTATGATGAAAAGATAGATGATGTGTTTGCAAGCATGCAAAAAGAGCACATTCAAATGGCAATAGTAGTTAAAAAGAAGAAGTTTATCGGTGTTGTAACTCTTGAGGATGCAGTAGAAGAAATATTAGGTAACATATATGATGAATATGACTTAGAAGATGATAAATAATCATCTTTTTTTGTTGCTTTAACCCATACTAAGTAGCCTATAGATGTATATAATAGGCTAGGAGGTAAAAAGATTATGGAAAGTTACTCTAATTACAATTTAGATGACATTTTAGTTAGAACTTTTATGATGCCTGCGGTAATGCCAAAAGATAAAATAAATATGATTAATATGCCTAATAACACTTATTCTTCTAATCAAAATAATAGTATGATTAATAATTTTAAATTTTTAACACCAGAAGAAGGTTTCTTAAGAGGCAATATGATTAAAGATGAATATGAACCATACCGTAATATGACGTATTTAAAGCCTAATATAACAAGTGAAAAACAAATGATGCTATATGATATTCAAAAAGTTTCTTTTGCAGCTCACGACCTTAATTTATACTTAGATACACATCCTTTTGATACTAACTATATAAACTTATATAATGAATATAACAAGGAAGCTAAAAGACTAACTAATTTATATGAACAAAAATATGGACCAATTGATTTATCAGATGATGTTGGTCTTAGTATGACACCTTGGTCTTGGATAAATGAACCTTGGCCTTGGAATAAATAGATAAGAAAGGAGCTTAAAAAACATGTGGAAGTATTCTAAAAAACTTCAGTATCCTATAAACATCAGAAATAAAAATTTAAAAATGGCTAAAGCAGTTATTAGTCAGTATGGAGGAGCACAAGGAGAACTTGGTGCAGCTCTTAGATATTTAAACCAAAGATATACCATGCCAGATGCTAAGGGAAGAGCCCTTTTAAATGATATTGGAACAGAAGAGTTAGCACACGTTGAAATGATATGCACTATGGTTCATCAAATGATTAAGGGTGCAAGTATAGAAGAACTTGATGAAGCAGGTCTTTTAGGACATTATACAGAGCATGGTTTCTCATTATTTCCAAGTGATCCAAATGGATATTCTTGGACAGCAGATTATATATCTGCAACGGGAGATCCAATCGCGGACTTAGAAGAGGATTTAGCAGCAGAACAAAAAGCACGTGCAGTATATGAAAATTTAATCAATCAAACTGATGACCCAGATATTATAGGACCACTTTTATGGCTTAGACAAAGGGAAGTAGTTCATTATAATAGATTTAAAGAATTATCTGATGAGTATAAGAAAAAAGGATATAATTAATAAATAATTAACCAAGCTTACGATTATTAAATCGTGGGCTTTTTATATTGCATGTTTTTTGAAATCTAAATCATAGTTTATATTTTCTATTTCACCACTGTTAGCTAAATCTTCTATAATTTTTTTATTGTCTATAATTGGATCCTGAATCACGTAACAAAAATGGTAAATGGCATAATTATTTAGGTCCTTAAAATTATATGAAGAAATGGGATTAATATCTAAAGCTAAACTAATATCCCTTACTAATTTATTAACAATATCATCATTAATACTATTTTCTGCTATAACAGTTAATGATCCATTTTGTTTTTGAAAACATATACTTAGGTATCCACTTACACTTTCTTTATTTATGCTTTTTATATTAACTTCATAATTTTGATATTCGCAAGTTTTTATAGAAACTTCATATTCATCTTGTAAGGCTCTAAATATTTTTGTAAAAGAGCTTATGTAAGCTTTTTCATAATCAGTATTTAACATATATAATCACCATTATTATTATAAGTAAAATAAAAAAACTTATGAGTAAAACTTCATAAGTTTAATATTGCTTAGCCCAGTATATTTTTGTTTTAGCATCTTTCCCACAGCAGATACATTTTTTATCTCCGGTAGGTAAGTTATTATCAAAAGGCATACATCTTGATTTTAAACCAAGTTCATCTTTTATTTTGTTTTCACAAGCTTCATCACCACACCAATTTGTGTATATAAAGCCATTTTTATTTTTAGCTATCTCTTTCATTTCATCATATGTATCAGCGTTATATACCATACTGTTTCTTCTTTCTAATGCTCTTTCATACATATCGTTTTGAATGTTTATTAAAAGCTCATTAACCTTCATAACAGCCTCATTAACTGGTACCTGCATCTTTTCTAAAGTATCACGTCTAACTATTGTTACAACGTCATTTTCTAAGTCACGTTTTCCAATTTCTATTCTAACTGGGTATCCCTTAACCTCAGCTTCTGCAAACTTAAATCCAGGAGATTTTAAAGAATCATCTACCTTGTAAGTAATTAGTGAATCACTTAAATCTTCTTTTATTTCGTTAACAGCATTTGTAACTTTTTCATCATCACCAATAGGTATTAGAACTACTTTAAAAGGTGCAATTCTAGGTGGAAGAACAAGACCTCTATCATCACCATGAACCATTATTATTTCGCCAATCATTCTGGTTGTACATCCCCAGGAAGTTTGGTATGGAGTTTCATATTTATTATCTTTGTTTAAGAACTTAATATCAAATGCTTTTGCAAAGCCTTGACCAAAGTAGTGTGATGTAGCACTTTGAAGAGCAACTCCGTCATACATCATAGCCTCAATAGCGTAAGTAGCTTCTGCTCCAGCAAACTTTTCTTTTTCTGTTTTCTTACCGGTAAAGACAGGAACTGCTAAAATATTTTTTTGAAAGTCTTCATAAACCTTAAGCATCCTAAGAGTTTCATCTATTGCTTCTTTTTCGCTAGCGTGCATTGTATGTCCTTCTTGCCAAAGTATTTCTCTTGTTCTTAAAAATGGCCTTGTTGTTTTTTCCCATCTTACTATTGTGCACCACTGATTATATAGTAGTGGTAAGTCTCTATATGATGAAATTATCTTTTTAAAATGTTCACAAAATAATGTTTCCGAAGTAGGTCTAACACACATTCTTTCTTCTAATTTGTTATTTCCACCATGCGTTACCCAAGCAACTTCCGGTGCAAAACCTTTAACATGATCTTTTTCAAGTTGAAGTAAGCTTTCTGGGATAAACATAGGCATTTGTAAATTTAAATGTCCAGTTTCCTTAAATTTCTTATCTAAAATACTTTGCATATTTTCCCAAATAGCATATCCATAAGGTCTTATAATCATACTACCTTTAACTGATGAATAATCTACTAAATCTGCTTTTTTACAAACGTCCGTGTACCATTTAGCAAAGTCTTTATCACGGCTTGTTATTTCTTTTACTTGTTTATCTATACTCATTTTTAACACATCCTTATCCTATAATTCCTTTTAATAACCCAAATGATAGTGAGCCTACAATTAATCCTGCTAATAATACTCCGCAAGTTATTGCAAGCATTGCTTTTTTCTTATCCATATCAATTAATGATGCAATTAAACTACCAGTCCATCCGCCAGTTCCAGGAAGTGGAATACCAACGAAGAAGAAAAGCCCCCAAAATTCTGCCTTTTCTATTTTATCTTTTTTTGATAAAGCCTTTTTTTCTATTTTATTTACAAACTTACTTAAGTGTTTTGTCTTTTTTAGTTTGTTAAATATAGGTGTAATAAACCAAAGAATAAAAGGTATTGGAAGTAAGTTACCAATTATACATATTATAAATGCGGGGACTATATTAAGACCTAGCAAGGCTGCTGCGATAAGTCCTCCTCTAAGTTCCAATATTGGCATTAAAGAAATTAAAAAAACAATTAATTCCTTGCCAAACGGAATACTTCTTAATCCATCAAATAATCCTAAGAAAGTATGTACTAAACTTTCTGCCATAATATCACCTCATATGCATAATATTATATCATATATAATGAAATATTATGAAGACTTTGTTAATATCTGTGTAAATTAATGCAAAGTTTTTAATTAAAAAAACAAATAATCTAATTGTTATGATAAAATATATAAGTAAGGAATAATTATATGAAAAAAGAAATAGTAACTAATGAAAACGGAATAATTAAAATATTAAATGAATTTGGTATTACAAAGCCTATTTTAGAGGAAGCTAGTAAAATGGATATTAACGTGCCAATGCTTTTTTATGACAAAATTATAAATAATCCAAGTGCGGAAAACATAGATAACGTAACTAAAAACCTTTTGGGAGTGTACGGAAATTATCATGCAACGAATTATTTCAAGATGCAAGGATATGACGTTTTAAATGAAGTAGGTGTGTATGATAATGGTAATCTATTAACACGCGCGGATATCTCTTTTATAGATTCTAATGGAATAAGAAACTATTGCGAAGTAAAGGCGGCATATCAAATAATTGATAACATAAGAAACTATAAAGATAACTCTTTAGAGAAAACTGGTTATTATAAGAATTTAGATGCAGAGATAATTAAATATAAGAAAATAGGTGAAAAGTTAATCAAACAGGTTAAAAAACTATCTAAAGATGGTTCTTTAGTAAACGTTATAATATTTGATGGTTGTTATATGGATGAAATAATAAAGCAAGAATTAAAGGAATTGGGCGCTAATATAATTACCTTAAATGTTAACATATATGATTTAGAAGAAAACATAAAGAAAAACGTTCTTAGAATCTTAAGTTATTTTAGTAAGAACGTAACTATCAATATTGATTATAAAGGAAAAAAGAATAGATAACTTTATGAAATATGAAGTTATCTTTTTCATATAATTACTTAGGTGATTAATATTTGAAAATAACGGTTAGAGATGTAGTAGAAAATACTTCTTGTAAATTACTTATAGGAAACTTAGACGAAGAAGTTAAAGAGTGTTTTATAGATAGCAAAAAAGTTAAAGAAGAAGGATGCTTTATAGGAATAAAAGGAAATAAAACAGATGGTTCATTATATTATAAAGAGGCCTTTAATAATAAAGCTAGCATTTGCATATTAAACAAGATATTAGACCTTGATTTAAATGGTTATGACGATAAAACGGTTTTAATTGCTAATGATACTAAACAAGTCTTAAAAGAACTTGCTATGTATAAAAGAAGCTTATTTAAAGGAACGGTTATAGGTATAACAGGTAGTGTTGGAAAAACATCAACTAAAGAGCTTATTTATAATGTTTTAGAAAAAAAATATAAAGTTCTTAAAACAAAAGGTAATGAAAATAGTCAGATAGGTCTTCCACTTACAATAACAAGGTTAAAGGACGAAGACGTAATGGTTTTAGAGATGGGAATGAATGATTTTAATCAAATACATAATTTATCCCTTATTGCAAAACCTGATATTGCTATAATAACTAACATATATGATTCACACATAGGTATTTTAGGCTCTAGAGAAAACATATTAAAGGCAAAGTTAGAAATTTTAGATGGGATGGATAATAAAACGGTAATAGTTAATAATGATAATGACCTTTTAAATAATTGGGCAAAAACTTGTAATGAAGAAAACATAATAACTTACGGGATTAATAATGAATCAGATTATATGGCAACCGATATAAAAGAACATGAAATAATAAGTTTTAACGTTAAAAGCATAGATAATATAAGTGCAAGTAGCACAGCTTTCATATATAATAAATTAGCTGCTATAATAGTAGGTAATTTATTAAATGTATCAGATAATGATATAAAAAAAGGCATAAATGAAGATATTAAAATAAAACATAGACTTGAAGAAATAAAATTAAAAGGTGATATCACAATAATAGATGATTGTTATAATGCAAGTTTTGAATCTGTTAAAAATGCTTTAAGTTATATAAATAAAAAAGATGGAAGAAAAATACTTATTTTAGGAGACATATTAGAACTTGGCAAAAAGTCTAAGCAAATACATAGAAAAATAGGCACGTTAATTTCTAATTGTGCTTATTTAATAACCATTGGTAAATGGTCAAAATATATATCAAAAGAAGCTAGAAAAAACGGTCTAAAGAAAAAATATGTAAAACATTTTAAAAACGCATCAATTGCAAAAAAATATATTTTATCCATAATTAAGTCAAGTGATAACGTTTTAATAAAGGCATCAAATGCCATTAATTTAAGTGAGTTAGTTAACTATTTAAAAGAATCCGAAATTGACAATTAGTAAAATTATGTGCTACTATGATTATAGTATTTAAGATAGGAGAAAGTAAAAATGAATTGTAAATGGTGTGGAAAAGAAGTTGATCAAAATTCAAAATTTTGCCCTAATTGTGGTAAGGAAATATTAGAAGTTAGTTCTTCTAACATTAATCAAGGTGAACCTAGTACTGAGCCTGAAGTTGTAAACTCTTTTAATCAAGAAGGTATAAATAACGTTGAAGAAAAAACTAATGTTTGGCTTGCAATACTTTCATATTTTGTACCAATCGCAGGTCTTATAATCTTTTTAGTGAAAAAAGATAAGGAACCAAAAACAGCAAAGGCAAGTGGAATATGTGCTTTAGTCAGTTTTATAATTAATATGATATTAATAGTTGTAATTTTTCTTTTTATGTCTTTTGCAGCATCAAAATCAACAGAACTTATAAATAATACTATTGATAAAGCAGATGATATTATAGAAAAGGCAGAAGAAAAACAAAAGGATTATGATAGTAGTGAAGCGTCTAACACATGGTCTGATTATGAGGTATCAGTTAATAATAAAACAATTAAGTTACCTTGTACTTATGAAGAACTAAAAGATGCAACCGGTTTTTCTATGAAAAGTGCTAACGAAAAATCATATCTTACAAAAAATTACTATTCAACTGTTAATTTGTATAAAAATGACAAACTTGCATTATATACTGAAATATATAATGATACTAATGATGACATAAAATATTCTGATGGTAAGGTAAGCAGAATTTCACAAACTAAATATCAAGTTTCAACAGGAGCAGACGTAATTACGTTCCCAGGTTCTTTAAAAGCGGGTGACCAAATAAGTGTTGATGAATTAATAAATAAGTTAGGCAATCCTAGTGATAAGTCAGAATATAATGATTCTAGTTATAATAGTATAACATTAACTTATAATGAAAACTTAAGCTGGAAAACTACTAAATTTTATAAAATAACCTTAGTAAATGGTGTAATTGATGAATTATCATTAGATAATAGAAAGTAAAAAGAAGGACTTATTTAAGACCTTCTTTTAACATATCTTCTAACTTTTTACATTTATCTTTGTCCATATCACTTACACCTTTAAGAGGGTAGCTAATTTTTAAATCATCATACTTATGTACTCCAAGGGTATGATATGGTAAAAATTCTATTTTTTCTACGTTTTTAATTGGTTTAATAAAATTTATAAGTTCATTTACGTATTCTTCTGTGTCATTAATGCCAGGCACTATAACAACTCTAATCCATAGCTTCTTATTTAACTTCTCACATAGATTTAAGAACTTAAGTGAGTTTTCAATGTTAAAGCCAGTCATATTTTTATAATTATCTTTATTTGTGCCTTTTATATCAAACATAACAAGATCAGTATACTTAAGTATTTCTTCTACGTTTAATATGCTTCCTGCGGTATCAAGACACGTATGAATATTATTTTCTTTGCATAACTTTAAACATTCTAATAAAAATTCTTTTTGCATTAAAGGTTCACCACCAGAGAAGGTAACACCACCATTATGCTTAAAATAAGGCTTGTAATTAAGGATTTTTTTAATTAATTCTTCCGGAGTATAGCAATTTGCTTTCCCATTTAAATCCCATGTTTCTGGATTATGACAGAACTTGCATCTTAAAGGACAACCTTGCATAAAAACAACAAATCTAACTCCAGGACCATCAACTAATCCCATTGACTCAATACTATTTACTTTTCCAATCATCTTTAATCACCTAATGTTAATTATATATTAAAAAACTTGAATAAGAAAGTAAATAAATGAATATTTACTCTAATAAGACATATTTTTTATTAGAGGTGACAAGGTTTTGAAAAAAATATGTTTCTTTATTATTTGTATGTTTCTTTTTATACCAATTATAGGAGCTTATAGTGATGATAAAACTACAACAAAAATAACTTCAGAAAATAATACTGATTGCATAAAAGAAGAATGTAACAATACAAAAAATACCAATAAAGAAGAAAAAGATGATATTTTATCTGATGGTAAAAGTGCTATTTTAATTGAAGAAACAACTGGGAAAGTACTTTATGAAAAAAAATCACATGATAGGTATGCTCCAGCTTCAATGACAAAAATAATGAGTATGATTCTTATAATGGAACAAATTGAAAAAGGCAAGTTAAAATGGAATGATACTTTAGTTACAAGTGAATATGCTGCATCAATGGGAGGGTCTCAAATATTTTTACAACCAAATGAAAAAATGAGTGTAAAGGATTTATTTAAAGCTGTTGCGGTAGGTTCTGCTAATGACGCTACAATTGTTTTTGCAGAAAAAATAGGTGGTACTGAAAAAAGATTTGTTAAGATGATGAATGAAAAGGCAAAAAAGTTATGTCTTAAAGATACTAATTTCAAAAATGCCGTAGGTCTTGATGAAGCTAACCATTATTCATCAGCATATGATATGGCATTTATGGCAAGAGAATTAATTAAGCACGAAAAAGTATTTTCTTTTACTACCATATATGAAGATTATCTAAGACAAGATACCGATAATAAATTTTGGCTTGTGAATACCAACAAGTTAATAAAAACTTACGATGGTGCTGATGGACTTAAAACTGGATATACTAAAGAGGCTGGATACTGTCTTACTGCAACTGCAAAAAGAGATAGAATGAGACTTATTGGAACCATCATGGGAGCAAGTGAAAGTAAAACAAGAAATAGCAATATGATGAAGTTATTAGATTACGGATTTAATTCATATGAAATGCAAGTAGAGGTTAAAAAAGGAGAAGTAGTATCCGAAAAAAATATGTCAAAGGCAGAGAATAAAAGAATAGAAATAGTTCCTAAAAAAGATGCTAGCGTACTAGTAGAAAAAGGTAATGAAAAAGATGCTTTAAATTATGAGATGAAACTAAATAAAATAAAACTCCCTGTTAAAAAAGGAGAAAAAGTTGGCGTATTAAAATTAAAGGATGGTAGTAAAGTTATAAATGAAGTAGACTTAACCGTAAAAGAAGATGCTAATAAGGCGAATATATTAGAACTTTATAAACGTTCTATAATAAGTATTTTATCTGGAAGTATGTAAGAACAACTAACGAAGTTGTTCTTTTTATAGGTCTATATAATATAACTTTTCCTTGATATACGTTTTAAGTTCTTCATCTGTTTTCTTTTTTTCCCATGTTACCTGACATATTTTTGCATATTCTTCTAGATGTTTTATATCATCCATAATATTTTTTATTTTCATAATTAAAATCCTTTCAAAATTATTATAACATTAACTTATAATATGATAAAATAATTATGAAAAAATGTGATTGATATATGAAATATGAGTACTATAATCCAAGTTTGGAAAGAGGAAGTTGCATTTCTAGAGCAATTAGTAAAGCTTTAAATATTAATTATAGTGATGCAAAAAATAACTTAATAAAATTATCCATAAAACTTAAAAAAGATGATTATCATGACATAGAAGTTTTTGATGCGTATTTAAAGAAAAATGGTTTTAAAAAAATTAGCATAAAAAAAGATGAATTAGTTAAGAATTTGAGCCTTGATAATGGTACTTATATAGTATTTTGCTATCAAGATGATTTTTACCATATGACATGCATTATGGATAATACTTTATATGATAATAAAAAAGACTCATTTAATTTAAAAACTATAACTTTATATAAATTAGAAAAATAATTATTAAATAAATATTATTAGAAAGGATTTTAAAAAAATATGATATATACAAGCTCGTATGAGAAATTTAAAACAAATAAATATAGATTGGTTTCTATTTCAAAAGATAAAGGTGCAGGTTACATAGATGAAAATGGTAAATCCTATGAAGGAGAATGCTATCTTTCTTTAGCACCCAAAAGGGAATTTTTTAAAAAGTGGAGAGTATTAAGAAATGAAGTTTCATTTGAAGAAAGCACAATGTTTTATATGAGACACTTTTATCATGAAGTATTAAAGAATTTAGATCCAAATAAAGTTTACAATGATTTAGATAACTCTGTTTTATTATGCTATGAACAGTCTTATGAATTTTGCCATAGACATATAGTTGCAGCATGGTTAGAAAAAAACTTAGGTGTGAAGGTAGTAGAATGTGAATTTACAGATGATAAAATTATAGAAAGAAAAAGACCTGATTATATAGATGAATATCTAAATATGGTGATGAATGAAGATTTGAGTAAGAAGATGATTGAAAAGTAAAAAAAATTAATGTATAATAAACGTCAATTGAAAAGGAAAATGCAAATATGGGTGAAGTAGAACAAATAGAAGAAAATTTAAAAAAACTGAAAAAACTTGGTGTTTCAGAAACAGAAATCATTGAAAGATGTGAAAGTAAGATACTTTCGTTAAAAAATGGTGAGTTATCATATGTTTTTATTAAAAATATAAAAGGAGCAGATGTAAAAGCACATGGAAAGGCGATAATAGAAAGCAAAAATCTAGAATGGAATTATAATTTTGCAAAAGATGTAAAAGGAGCGGATAAAAAGGCTCATGAAAAAGTAGTGTTAGAAAGCAAAGAACCAAAATGGAATCTTATGTTTGCAAGTGATGTAAAAGGAGCAGATAAAAAGGCTCATGAAAAAGTAGTAATAGAAAGTAAAAATGCAATATGGAATTATTACTTTGCACGTTATATAAAAAGAGCGAATATAAAGGCTCATGAAAAAGTAGTGTTAGAAAGCAAAGAACCAGAATGGAATTATTTCTTTGCAAGAGATGTAAAAGGTGCCGATGTAATGGCGCATGGACGGGTGATAATAGAAAGCAAAGATTCAAGGGTTAATGATTGGTTTAAAAAAGACTTTGAAGATGAATATAAATTTCTAAAAGGAAATAATCTTATAGATAACGCTTATAATTTTATAGATGATGCTTTAGATAAAATGATTAAGGAAAATAACGAAGAAAACAAATCTATGCAAAAGAGATCTTAAGAAAGCAAGAATTATTAAATGCTTTCTTTTCTTTTTGTTTTATAAATGTTATAATTGCTATTAGAATAAGAGGGATTATTATGAAGAAGAGTAATGATGTTAAAAGGCTTGAAGAAATAACTAAAGTAATACTTAAAAATGATTTAAAAAGTGGCATTTCTCCATCAAAAGTATGCAACATATTAGCTGAGTTAGGACCTACATTTATAAAGATAGGACAAATACTATCAACTAGAATAGATTTGATACCTAAAGAATATTGTGCTGCATTATCAAACCTTAGAAATAACACAGGTGTTATGCCAAGGGATGAACTAGAGAAAATATTAAAAGAAGAATATGACGATTATAAAAAGGTATTTAAAAGTGTAGATGAATGTATTGGAGCGGCCTCTATTTCGGAAGTTTATAAGGGTACTTTAATAAACGGGGATACGGTTGCAATAAAGGTTTGCAAAAAGAACGTTTATGAAAAGATGCAAAACGATGTTTTATTAATGAAAAAAGCAATAAAGGTATTACATTTAAATAAAATAATAAAGATCATTGACCTTAATAAAGCGCTTGATGAGATGCTTTCATCTGCATATGAAGAAAGTAATTTTAATATAGAAAAAGACCACTTAATAAAGTTTAAAAAATTAAATGATAATAATTATGTAACATCTCCTAAAGTATATAGTAATATTTCAACAAACAAGGTGCTTGTTATGGAATATGTAAAAGGTGTTTCTTTAGATGAAAAAGACGCTTTAATTAAAGAAGGGTGTAACTTAGAAAACTTAAGTTATATTTTAAGTGACAATTATATTAAACAGGCGTTAGATGATGGATTCTTTCATGCTGATCCACATCCTGATAACATAATGGTAAGAGATAATAAAATAGTTTTTATTGATCTTGGTATGATGGGAACTTTAAAAGAAAAAAATAAAAAACTATTAAATGATGCAATAGAAAAAATAATAGAAGAAGATTACTATGAATTATCTAAAATTCTTGTCTTAATGTGCACTAAAACAGGTGAGTGTGATATGTCTAAATTAAAAGGTGATGTATCTATGATATTAAGTGAAGTTGCAAGTCAAGATTTAAAAGATATAGACATTGCTAAGTTTTCTTCTAATATGTTTAAAATGTTAAGGGAAAATAACCTTGTATTAGATAAAGATATTACGATGCTAATTAGAGGTATTTTGGTTATGGAATCATCATTAAAAAATTTAAATGATAACCTTAGTTTATTAAGTGTTTTAACAAATCATATAGTAAATAAAAATTCTTCTTTAATAGATGGTGAAAAAATAGTTAAAGCAGGTAAAGAAATCGTTAAAAATACCAAAAGTTTAGTTTCGGTACCAAACGAGGTATTAACGTTTTTCAAAACCTTAAATAACGGAGATAATAAAATTAAATTTGAAATGTCAGGTTCTACAAAGCAAGTAGATAAAATAGAAAAAATGCTTCATGAACTTATAGTAGGAATAATAGATGCAAGTTTAATTTTAGCACTTTCAAACGAAAAAAACGAAACGATTAGAATGGTCTTAATGGTATTTATAATAATACTTTCAGTTTGGCTATTTATTAAAATGTTAATAGATCATATTCATAGAGGATATTAATTAGTAATAAAGGAGTATTTAAAATGCAGTTTAAGAAAATAAAACAGAATGCTAAAAGAGTGTTAAAAAAACATTTCTTTAGAAACGTTGTCATAACTTTTATTTCACTTCTTATAATAAACGGCGGGTATTCTTATGTAACACAGTCTGCTAGAAGTACTGCAAATAGTAGGGTTGTTAAGGAAACTCAAAAAATAAATAAAAAAAGTAAGTCTAACGCTGATTTATTAGATGATATATTAAAAAATGGCAAGAAAGACGTAAGATATGCTAAAGCTGAAGTTAAGGGAAATACAAAGAACTTAACTAATTTATTAGTTAACGAATTAACTAAATCTAAATCATTTTTTCTAGGATTTTTAAATTCTATAAACAAAGTTATTTTTAAGAAAAATTATAAATTAATATCTATTTTGGCTTTACTTTCAGTAATATATTTCTTATACATTATTTTAATAAGGTATCCTACCATAATAGGTAAGGCAAGGTATTTTTTAGAAAAAAATAAATTTGAAGATACAAAGATAGAAAATTTGTTTTTTGCATACAGAGTAAAAAGACAGATTCATTTATCTTTTTCATTACTTTTAAAAAATATATATCAAGCTTTATGGAATCTAACTATTATAGGCGGAATTGTTAAACGTTATTCATACTTTTTAGTTCCGTATATTTTAGCAGAAAACCCGGATATAAAAGCAAAAGATGCGATAAGGTTATCTAAAGACATGATGAACGGATATAAGTTTAAGTTATTTTTACTTGAACTTACCTTAACACCTTGGTATTTATTAGGCTTTATAACTGTTGGATTAAGTGATGTATTATACTTTGATGCGTATAAAGAATGCATTTATTCTTCGTTTTATATGACACTTAGAAAAATATACAAAAAAGAAAATAAAGACGCATTAAAACTTTTGAATGATGAGATTTTAGATGGAAAAGTAACATTAGGATGTTACCCAGAAGAGAAAATAGAAAAAAGGTTTAAAGCACCAAGTGTTTTAAAAGGCTTAGATTTTGATAGACGCTATAGTATAACTTCTTTAATATTATTATTTTTTACATTCTCATTTATAGGATGGATATGGGAAGTTATGCTTCATTTAGTAAGTGACGGAGTATTTGTAAATCGTGGAACCATGTTTGGCCCTTGGCTTCCTATATATGGAACAGGTGGCATATTAATTCTTGTTTTACTTAAACCATTTAGAAAAAATCCTTGGCTTTTATTTATAACGGCATTTATATTATGTGGCATAGTTGAATATTTTACTGGATGGTATTTAGAAGTATTTAAACATATGAAATGGTGGGATTATAGTGGCTATATATTTAATATTGACGGAAGAGTATGCCTTGAAGGTCTTATTATATTTGGTCTTGGAGGATGTGCGTTTACTTATTGTTTAGCACCACTAATTGATAACCTTTATAAAAATATAAATCCTAATTTAAAAAGTACGATATGTTTAATATTAATATTGTTATTTGCAGTAGATATGGTTTATTCTCATTTTAATCCTAATTGTGGTGATGGAATAACAAGTAAAGTCCTAAATATATATGTAAACAAAAAAGATAAGCAAATTAATTAAATTTACTTATCTTTTTTAATTATTATTTTATTAAACATTAAAAGCATTAAAGGTAGTGCAAATACGTTTGGAAGTGCGTATCTAAAGTATGTGTTAGCAGGTGATACAAAACATACTAAAAGTATTAAAAATGATGGTATAAGAAGTATTATATCTTTGTATTTTTTTCTGTAAAATAAATAAGATAACATAAATAGAAGAATCCATGTGTTAAATCCAATATTAATTAATAATCCAATAAATGGAATATATGGAAATGCTATTGCAAAGCCTCCTAAGACCATTCTTAAAGGCCTTAATTTCTTATTAAAGTGATAATCAAAACCATAGTTATTAATTATCTTTTTACCCTTAATATGTACATACCAATTAGTTTCAACCGGATAGATATATCCATATGTATTAGCTATAGTAGCTTCTACATATACTAAAGGATGTTTTTTTAATTGAGTAAACCATACTTTAAAATAGTTTTTTAAATCATTATCAGTATAATATCTATTAAACTCATTTTTAACAGGATCTGCTAAAGCAGGGTTATACCTAGATGCTATAGTATCATAATTTAAGAGTTTATCGATTGCCTTTTTTTCATCACTAGTTACTTCTTTTTTATATTCTTTTACATATCTTGCAGTCTGCTGAAAAGGAACTGATAAAACTTCTCTTATGCTTCCGTTTGTGATTTTAAAATGTGGTAATATAACGTTATTATAAGAATAATAAAACGTAATTGTTATGCAAATGATTATAATGTATTTAAATATGTTTTGTCTTCCTAAGAAAAGTAAAAATAAAAGCGAAAGTAAAACTATATGAAATCCATTATTTCTAAATAATATTATTAGTATGATTAAAAGTATTTCCATTACCATATCTTTAATCTTTAGTTTTCCTTTTAAGTTTATTAATTTGTAAAATGAAATTATATAAACGATAATAAGACATCCAAATATAACATCTTTAACAGGACTCATTGCATAAAGTGGAAATACTGGTACTAAAGAATAGATAAGTAAACAAATTTTTCTATACTTTAAGCTTACGTTTATATCCTTCATAAATTTAATAGTGTATGATAAAGTACTTGCTAAAATAATAGTCTGAATGATGCTGTAAATAAATAATCCTACATTCAAAGAAGAAAATAATTTAATTCCAAGCTTAACTAAAGAGCCAAGTATTATTGTATGAACAACGGGATGATGATTTGTTAAAATTACGTTTTTATCTATTAATACAACGTAGTCTGAGTATTTGTTGTTTATATTAAAATACTGTAAAAGCTGAAAGCTAGGATCAGGAGACATAATCGCTGGATAAAATGCAATTATGTAAACTAACCATAAAAGAATTATAAACAAAATAGAAAATATAAATGGATGTTTATCAAATAACTTTCCAAGTTTTCCTTTTTTTATATCTTTTTCTTTATCTTCATCTTTTTTATTGTCTAATCTATCAAATAAGTATTTTGTTATTTCCCAGAATATTTTAACTAATAATATAAATGATAATAGCGTAATTAAAGGATGTTTTTTAATTACTCTAAAATCACCAGTCATTATAAAGCTTGTTCCTATAACCATAAAACTAGTAATTAAAAATGATAATAGAAACGTAATTATATTTTTTCTTTTCATAGTAACTACCTCACGTAAGATTATACACTAAAATAATAAAAAATAATAGTTTTAAAAGATGGCTTTGTAAAAAAGTTTGTTATAATACTTAAGGAAGGTGTTTTATATGATATTAAACGTAAGTGGAAGAACTGATATAGTAGCATTTTATTCTAATTGGTTTATGAATAGATTAAAAGAGGGTTATGTTTTAGTTAGAAATCCATATTATAAAACTTTGGTTAGTAAAATATATTTTAAGGATGTAGATGCAATTGTTTTTTGTACGAAAAATCCAATTCCTATATTAGATAAATTAGACGATATTAAGATTCCTTTTATATTTCACGTTACTTTAACACCATATAAAAAAGATATTGAACCAAATGTACCTCCTAAAGGATTAATAATAAATGCAATAAAGAAGTTATCTGAAAAAATAGGAAAAGATAAATTATGGATTAGGTATGACCCGGTATTTATAAATGATTATTACACGGTAGATTATCACATAAAAAACTTTGATAATATGTGTAAATTATTATCTGGTTATGTAAATAAAATAATCATTTCATTTTTAGATATGTATCAAAATGTAAGATATAATATGCCTTATTTAAGAGCAAAAAAGCTAACGGATGAAGACTATGAAAAAATAGGAACAAACTTTGCTTTGAGCGCTAAAAAGTATAATATGACAGTTCAAACTTGTGCAGAAAAAAGAAATTTAAAAGAATATGGATTTTTAGTTTCAGATTGTGTTACAAAAGAAATTGCTAAAGGTTTAACTAAAAAGGATAAATTTAAAAAGTGGACTGCTAGAGGAAAGTGTTCTTGCGTAAGTATGGTAGATATTGGAGAATATAATACGTGCAAACACATGTGTAAGTATTGTTATGCTAATTATGATGAAAAGGCTGTTTTTAAAAACATGAGGGAGCATAGCGATTTATCTCCTATGTTAACCGGTAACGTTACTCAAAAAGATAGTATAAAAGAAAGAAATAACTAGTGTTATAAATAAAAAAGTAAAATAAATGTATAAATAATAAATATTAATAAATTATTTTAAATGTTAATGATATAATTGATAATAAGGAGTTGATAATTATGAATATAACAATATTAGGAGCGGGAGCTTATGCTTTAGGTCTTGCACTAAGATTTAACAAAAATAAAAATAAAATCATTATATGGTCAGCGGTAAAAGAGGAAATTGATGTTTTAACTAAAACACATAAAAATGAAAAAGCCTTAAAAGGTGTTACGATGCCTAATAACTTTATCTATACGGAAAATATAGAAAAAGCGATAGATGGAAGTGATATAGTTGTACTTGCGGTTGCAACTAAGTTTTTATCTAGCGTTTGTGATAGAATAAAACCATACATTAAGGATAAACACATAATAATTGCATCTAAAGGAATAGAGCAAGATACATATATGTTTGCAAGTTCTATCGTAAGAAAGAAATTAAAGACTAAAAAACTAGCAACTATATCAGGACCATCATTTGCTAAAGATATGGCAAATGATGAATTAGTTGGACTTTCACTTGCAACAACGAATAACAAAACAAGAAATATGGTTATTAAAGCGTTATCATCTGATACGTTAAAAATAAGACCTAATAAGGACTTTTTAGGAACTGAGTTATGTGGGACTTTAAAAAACGTAATTGCACTTGCAGCGGGAATGTTAGATGGTATAAATGCAAGTGAATCTACTAAGGCTATGTTTTTAACAGAAAGCATAAATGATACTAGAAAACTAATTAAAAAATTTGGTGGAAACGAGAAGACTATCATGTCATTCGCAGGCTTCGGAGACATTTTATTAACGTGTACTTCTAAGTCTTCTAGAAATTACACGTTTGGTAAGATGCTAGGTGGCGAGGCATCAAAAAAAGAACTTGACGAATACTTAAGTCAAACGACAGTGGAAGGCGTATATACTTTAAAGTCAATATATGGTTTAATAAAACAAAAAAGAGTTAAAATGCCGTTTATAAATTTCATTTATGACGTTGTATTTGGTTATAGAAAAAAAGAAGATATAATACCATTTTTAAAAGAAAAAGAATAATATTTAATCACTTTAAAATAAGTGATTTTTTTATTTTGTAAGGTTGTGTCGAAAGACTTTTTTTAAATTAAAATAAGTGATTAAATATAATTGCTGGGAGGATTTAAAAGTGCTTAAAGTATTAATGGAATTTAGAAAAGGAGTTTTATTTGTAAGATTATATGGAGCTTTAAATAGTTCTACAATAGATATATTTAAAAAGGACGTTAAGGAGGTGATTATAGCATCTGGGATTATGTACGTAGTATTAAACACTTATAATTTAGAGGAGATAACAAAAGAAGGGGTAAAAGAAATTAAGGCATTAAGGAAGATAATGAAAAAAACTGATGGTGATTTATTCTTATTTGGTGGAGAGGTAAAAGAATTAAAATCACTAGTTAATCTAGAAAATGAACTAAACGTTTTTGAAAGGGTCGTGATATAAAAAATGCAAGCCTTATGTCAAAGTGTAGAAGACGTAATAGAAGAAAATAGAAACTTAATTTATAGTGTATGTTCTAAATATCAAGGCTATAATGATAAAGAAGACTTGCATCAAGTTGGAGTAATTGGATTAATGAAAGCATATAAAAATTTTGACGAAGCAAGGGATGTTAAATTTTCTACTTATGCATTTCCGTACATTGTTGGAGAAGTAAGCTCTTACGTAAGGGAAAATAAGGCTATAAAAGTAAGCCGTGACATGATAAGATTAGGAAGAAAAATAAATGAATACATTGATAAACATATAAAGGTAAGAGGATATGCTCCAACAGTTAGTGACATCGCACTTATGCTAGATGCTCCTGAAGAGAAAATAATAAGTGCACTTGATGCTTGCAGGCAAACAAAAAGCTTAGATGAAGAAATAAATAACGAAGGAAAAACAATGACTCTTCTTGATGTTACACCAAAAAAAGAGACTTTAAGTAAAGATGTGTTACTTGATTTAAAAGAGGCTTTTTCATATTTAAGTGATGAAGAAAAAATGCTTGTCGAAAACAGATACTTTAATGACTTAACACAAAGTGAAGTAGCCAAAATAATGGACGTAAATCAAGTTTATGTATCTAGAATGGAAAAAAAGGTTTTAAAAAAGATGAAAAGCAAGATGACATCTTAAATGTCACCTTGTTTTTTTATGTATAAATACTTAATTTTTTTAAATACTAATACTGGTGATACAAATGAATAAAGAAAGGTATAAAGAATTAACTAGTAAAATAGTTCCTGAAGAAAATAAGACTAAAAACGGAATTATTGCGTTTTTAACAGGTGGTTTAATTGGTTTTTTAGGACAAGTAATAGTAACTATTTTGGAAAATAATTTTAACGTAGCACATAAAGATGCTACAACAATAATGATTGTAATATTAATATTTTTAGCGTCACTATCAACCGCAATGGGATTTTTTGATAACTTAGTTTCTAAAGCAAGAGCAGGGTTAATTGTTCCAATAACAGGCTTTGCACATGCGATGACATCAAGCATGATTGATTATAAAAAGGAAGGATTAGTAACTGGAATTGGGTCTAACGCATTTAAATTAACAGGTAGCGTAATATTATACGGAGTTTTATCTGCGTACGTATTTGGAATCGTTAGATACTTATTTTTTGGAGGTTAATTATGACAATAAAATTTAATAATGTTTATTTAAAAGAAGTATCAGCGGTTGCGGGACTAGATGAAAAAGAAGGGAATTTTGGAAAGCTTTATGACAAAACGTATGATGATTATTATTTAGGAGAAAAAACATTTGAACAAGCCGAGATAAAAATGATAAATGATTCGGTAAACATTCTTCTTAATAAAGCAAACATGAAAATGGATGATATAGATGTAATACTAGGAGCAGACTTACTTAATCAAATAACGCCTAATTCCTATGCATCCGTTTTGTTTAACAGACCATTTATGGGTGTTTATAATGCTTGTGCTTCTGTTTGTGAAGAAATAATTATGGCATCAAGCCTTCTTCAAAATAAGAATATTAATAATGTAATTTGTAATACGTCTTGTCATAATATGACCGCGGAAAGACAGTATCGTAATCCGGTTGAGTATGGATGTCCTAAACCTAAAAGATCAACGTTTACCGTAACAGGATGTGCAAGTAACATTTTAAGTAAGGAAAAATCATCTATTAAAGTTACATCGGCATCAATTGGAACCACAACCGACTTAGGTGTAACTGACGTATATGATATGGGTTCTGTTATGGCACCTTCTGCAGCTAGAGTAATATTTGAACACTTAACTGATACAAAAACAAAGGTTAGTGATTATGATCTTATATTAACTGGTGATTTAGGGGTGTATGGTAAAGAAATATTAAGTTTATATATGATAGAAGCCTATGACATAGATTTAAAAGATAAATTAGTTGATGCAGCATCTATTATATATGATAGAAAAAAACAAGAAAAAGTAAATGCAGGAGGTAGTGGACCTGCTTGTCTTCCTTTGGTATTTTATACAGATATTTTAGGTAAGATGAAAGAAGTAAAACTAAATAGGGTACTAATAGTTGCAACAGGAGCTTTAATGTCTCCTACGATGAATAACCAAAAATTATCTATTCCTTCTATTTCACATTTAGTAGAACTTGAGGTGGTTAAATGATATATTTATATTCGTTTTTATTCTGTGGGGTTGTATGTCTTATTGGACAAATAATTTTAGATAATACTAAACTAACTCCAGGACACATAACTAGCATGTTTGTTGTTATAGGAGCATTCTTAGACTCATTTGGGTTATATGATAAGTTTATAAAATGGTTTGGAGCGGGAAGCCTTGTTCCAATAACAAGTTTTGGTCATTCACTTATTCATGGTGCCCTAGATGCCGCACACACCAAGGGAATTTTAGGCCTTTTAGGTGGAATGTTTAGCTTAACATCGGCAGGTATAACAGCAGCAATCGTATTTGGATTTATTTTCAGCCTTATATTTAAAGCAAAAGACTAGTCTTTTGTCTTTTTTTGTGGTATTTTATTAAGTAAGAGGAACTAATTATGAATTATAAGAATTATGATATTAACGCACCAGAATTTGATAGTAAAATTAAATATTATTTTTCACTTTTTTTTATTTCAATAAAATTTACTAGCACAGCCAGTGCTAATAAATTCTATTGACACAAAGGCGTCTCAATTTCAAAAAGAAGCGACCCTACACGGTCGGATCGCTCTTAAATTGTTTTATTTGTCAGGAACAGTGATGCTGCCTTTGAAGATTCGCCAATCGGTGCCTACATTATCCTTACTTAAGGTGAAAAGCGCTTGATTGTATGCGGAATTGTAATTTCCGACATTCCCGTCCTTGAGCAGCGTTGCTTCAACGCTCATGTTGACCCAATCATAGCTGCCGCCCGCAGAGGCGGGATAGCGGTATTCAATCTCTATATCATAGGCTTTTCCGAGCGTGAAGCCAACCTTATCGCCGGCGTTCCAGGCGGGTGTTCCGCCCTTGCAGACCGACATCAAAATGGATTGCTCGTTTATATCCATATTCCAGCCGGTTTTATAGCGAAGGTAAGTGCCGTCGTCCGTTTCCTTGCTCCAGGCAGGGCCTGACACTCCGCCGCCTCCGCTGTATATATTGGCATCGAAATCCTCAAACGTATATTTAGTTCCGCTGTATTCCGCCGATGCGGTAAAGGGTATGCAAACCGCCGCAGACGCCATAAGCGCCAGCGTTAAAACCGTTGCTAAAATTTTCTTTAA
>OLOX01000481.1_pt1 | contig 42031 bp, 42 predicted proteins | sample 1672091 | NCBI WGS metagenome assembly OLOX01 (sample SAMEA3136644, study PRJEB25190) | human gut metagenome | reverse complement strand
CTGTCTCGTTGCGATCGCAACGAGACAGATGTACCTGTCCAATGTGTCTCATCCCCGCATTTGACCAGATAAACGAGATAGAAAGCTGTTAGAACTCATGTCAATACCATTCAAGAAGGTCGTCATCATTGGCGTTGGCCTCATCGGAGGCTCGATTGCCGCGGCAATGAAGGAACTTGACGACCCGCCCACCATCATCGGCATCGGTCGCCATGCCGAGCCGCTCGAGAAAGCCCGACAGCAAGGCGCGCTCGACGAGTACGCGCTCGTCGATGACCCACGTGTCGATGAGTGGCTTTCGAGCGGCGAATGCGACCTCGTCATCATCGCCATACCCGTGCACGCGGCGCGCGAGTGGTTCGAGCGCTTCGAAGCCGATGGCTACGATGGCGTCATCACCGATGTCGCTTCGACCAAGGCGGTCATCACCGGCTATTCCGATGAAGTTCTCTCGTGCCCCGATCTTTACCTCCCCGGACATCCCATGGCGGGATCCGAGGCCAATGGCTTCGGTGCCGCGCGCGCTGACCTCTTCCAGGGTGCCTACTGGATTCTCTGCCCTGAGGGCGACAAGCAAGACGAGGTCTTCCTCAAGCTCTACGAAACCTTCAGCGCGCTCGGTGCACGCATCATCTCCATCAGTCGCGAGCAACATGACAGCGCCATCGCCATCGTGAGCCACGTGCCGCACATGGTTGCCTCCTCGCTCGTCGAGCTTGCGGGTAATCACGTTGACGAGCGCAAGGAGCTCCTGCGCTTGGCCGCCGGCGGCTTCAAGGACTCCACGCGTATCGCAGCCGGTTCCCCCGAGCTGTGGTGCGGCATCGCGCTCGACAACAGTGAGGCACTCTCACAGGGCCTGCATGAGGTCGGCGAGATCATCGCGCGCTTCGAGACGGCCATTCGCGAAGGTGATGCCGAAACGCTCACGACCATGCTCGAGGAGAGCGCGCGTCTGCGTCGCAGCCTGCCTGCCAAGTGGATTCCCGATTCGGCCAAACTCACGCAGGTGCGCATCCCCATGACCGACCATCCGGGCATCATCGCCGAGGTGACGGGTATGGCAGGACATGCCGCCTGCAACATCCAATCCATCGAGATCGACCACATCAACGAGGACACCGCCGTGCTCGAACTCATCCTGACCGACGAGGGCGATATGGGCCGCTTTGGTGGCGAGCTCATCACCAAGGGTTACGACTTCTCGATAAGAAGTCTCGAAGAGGAGCTCTAGACATGCCCTTCGTCGGCTCCATTCGCGTACCTTCCGACAAGTCCATCTCGCACCGCGCCGTTCTCTTTGCTGGTCTCGCGCAGGGCACCTCGAGGCTCGAGGCCGTGCTGCCAAGCGACGACGTGCATGCGACCATCGAGGCGATCAAGGCACTCGGCGCACATGCCAATTTGGCGCCGGGATCCCGTGGTCTCGAAGGGGAAGTCGAGGGCATTGGATGTATCAGGGGGTCAGACCCCCTGACACATCCTGCGGCGGGGCTCGTCATGGATTGCGGTAATTCCGGTACGACAGCTCGTCTGCTCATGGGCGTGCTTGCCGGTCTTGGCGTTGACGCGACGCTTGTCGGCGATGCTTCGCTCTCCCGACGTCCCATGGAACGCGTCATGAGGCCGTTGCGCCGTCTTGGTGCGGCATTCGAGAGCGACGAGGGCCATCTGCCCGTCCGCGTTCTTTCAAACCAGGGCTTGCACGCTGCACAGCTCGTAACCGAGCAAGCTTCGGCCCAGGTGAAGTCAGCCATCTTGCTTGCCGGCATGCAGGCGCAGGGAGTGACCTCTGTCACGGAGCCCTCGAAAAGCCGTGACCACACGGAGCTGCTCTTGCCCGCCTTCGGCGTCAATGTCGAGGTGAACGGCCTCACGGCATCTGTCGAAGGTCCGGTGCACATGCACGCGCATGACATGTCCGTTCCCGGCGATCCTTCCTCGGCAGCCTTCGTGGCCGTCGCCGCCGCGCTTTCCCCCGGTTCCGATGTCACCCTCGAGCAGGTCGCGCTCAATCCGACGCGTACGGGCGCGTTCGAGGTGCTGCGTCGCATGGGAGCTGCGCTCACGTATCGAAACGAGCGCACGGAAGGGCGCGAACGCGTGGGCGACGTACACGTTGCTTATACGCCGCAGCTTATTGCGACCCGTGTCCTGCCGGACGAGATTCCCACGCTCATCGACGAGATCCCCATCCTCGCCATTGCCGCGGCACTGGCACGCGGCGAGACGGTGTTCGAGTCATGTGGCGAGCTGCGCGTGAAGGAATGTGACCGCATGACTGCCATCATCGAGGGGCTTGCAGCCTTCGGCGTTGCGGCTTATGCCGATGGTGACGACCTGCACATCATGGGTTTGGCTGGTGAGCTAAGCGGCATGCCCACCCATGTCTCGCTCCCGACGTATGGCGACCATCGCCTTGCGATGACCTGGTACCTTGCAGGTGAGCTCTTCGGCGTCGATGTCGAGCTCGACGATCCCGATTGCGTGCGCGTGTCATGGCCCGATTTCTTCGCCGATATGGAGAGCCTGAAACGTTGAGGTGATACACTAGCCTCACGTCAGATGAGCTAAGGAGCAGCTTGTGATAATTGCTATCGATGGGCCTGCGGGTTCCGGCAAATCAACCATTGCCAAGCGCGTCGCACGCATGCTCGGCTTTCACTATCTTGACACGGGTGCCATGTACCGCTGCATCGCCCTCTATGCCATCGAACACGGCATCGATTTTAGCGATGCCGCTGCACTCGAGCCCATCGCGCGCGAAGTTCCCATCGTCTTCTCGCACGAGCCGGGCAATCCCGTTGCCAGCGCTGTCTCCTTCGATGGCGCCGACGTAACGGCTGCGATTCGCACGCCAGAGGTCGACAAGGCCGTCAGCCCGGTGTCGGCCATCCCCGAGGTGCGCACGGCCCTCGTGGAGCAACAGCGTCGTATCGCCGCGCATGATGACATCGTGATGGAGGGCCGCGATATCGGAACGGTCGTCTTTCCCCATGCGGATCTCAAGATTTTCCTGACGGCAAGCCCCGAGGAACGCGCACGTCGCCGTGCGTTGCAGAATGCCGAGCGCGGCTTCGGCGATACGGATTTGTCGGTCATACTCGCCGATCTCCTCGCTCGTGACAAGGCCGATAGCACACGCGCCACTTCGCCGCTCAAACCGGCAGACGATGCCAGCGAACTCGATACGACGGACATGAGCATCGACGAGGTGTGCGATGCGATCGTGAAAATGGCTCGTGCGGTACACGAGGGGGAACAATAGGGCATGAAGTCTCTCGAAGAGATATTCGACTCGGGTGTCTGGGTTCCCAAAGGCAAACCGCACAACTGGTTCATCTATGTGGCGGCATACTTCGTGCGCCCCATCCTCAAGGTGTGCTTTCGTTGGAAGATACGTGGCATCGAGAACCTCGAGGCCATTGGCGACGAACCCGTCGTCTACGTCTGCAATCACGTCTCGTACGCCGACCCATGTGTGCACTGGTGCGCGTTTTACGGGCAAAGGCGCTTCAGCCGCATCCTTGCACGGCATACGCTGTTCAAGCCTGTGCTCGCGCAGCTCATTGCCCGCGTGGGGGCGATTCCCGTCAATCCCGACTCTGCTGACCGCACGGCGGTCAAGCGTGCCGCGGCCTGTCTCAAGCGTGGCGAGAGCGTGCTCATCTATCCTGAGGGCACGAGGATGAACAAGCCGGACAAGGTGTACCATCCCCATGCCGGCGCCGTTCTTATTGCTAATATGGGCCATACGCGCATCGTGCCGATTGGCATCGAGGGCACGGAGAAGATCATGCCCTACGGCAAACCTAAGTTCATCCGCTTCCCGCGTGTCTACCTCAACGTGGGCAAACCCATCGACCCACGAGGCGATCAATTCGAGAACCTTCCCAAGAAGGGGAGGGCGGATGCGATCATCGCCTCGATCATGGACGAGGTCTTTCGTCTGCGCGATACGGCACGCGGCTAGGAAGCTTCCGTGTCCATCACTATCGAAATCGCCCAAAACGCCGGCGCATGCTATGGCGTGAAGCGTGCGCTCGAGATGGCGCATGGGGCTGCCGAAAGCGCCGGTCCCGTGCATACGCTTGGTCCTCTCATCCATAACCCACGCGTCGTCGATGATCTTGCCGCCCAGGGCGTGCTCGTCGCCGACACGCTCGATGAGGTGGCGGAGGGGACACTCGTCCTCAGGAGTCACGGTACCGCTCCGCAGATTGTCGATGCCGCGCTCGATCGCGGGCTTGCCGTCGTAGATGCGACCTGTCCCTATGTCTCGAAGGTCCAACGCAAGGCGCGGCAGCTTGCCGAAGAGGGCTACGCCGTCGTCATCATCGGCGAACCTGGTCACGCCGAGGTCGAGGGCATACGCGCTTGGGGCGGAGAGGCGGTCATCGCCGTTGCCGACGTCCCCGAGAAGCTCCCAGATGAGCTGCCCGCAAGGGTCGGTGTCGTTATCCAGACGACGCAAAGCGCCGATCGCGTCGCCGCCGTGCTCGGCGCGCTCGAAGGGCGTGTCGAGGAGCTTCGTGTCGAGAAGACCATCTGCTTCGCAACGCAGGAGCGCCAGGACAGCGCTGCCCAGATCGCCTCGCAGGCCGAGCTCATGATCGTCATTGGTGGCAGGAACTCGGGAAACACGCGCCGTCTCTACGAGATATGCAAGGCACGTTGCGCAGCGACGCATCATATCGAGGATAGCGTCGAAATCGAGGCCTCCTGGCTTGACGGCGTCGATCGCATTGGCATCACGGCGGGTGCGAGCACGCCGCAGGAACATATCGATGCCGTGTGCGCGTACATACGCGAGCTCACCGACAAGGCGACGGATAATGTCTGACGCCCCTCGCATGACATGCCCTTACGGCTCCTCCCGGACGCCGGCACAACCTCAGCCCTGTCGTGCCCGTGTCGCGTATGTCGAGGAGGGGTCGCCGGCCGATCGCGTTGGCGTTGAGGCGGGCATGGTCATCACGGAGGTCGAGGGGAGCAAGCTACGCGACCTCATCGAGTGGCGTTGGCAGGCCGATGGCTTCGATGTCGAGGTGACGTTTGATGACGGACAGACTGCGCTGCTCGAGCGCGAGTTGGGGGAGGACTGGGGCATCACCTTCGATGACTGCATCTTCGATGGTGTCATGACCTGCCGCAATGCCTGTAGTTTCTGCTTCATGGGCATGCTTCCCAAGGGCATGCGCAAGACGCTGTACCTGCGAGATGACGATTATCGTCTCTCGTTTTTGCAGGGAAACTTCGTGACCCTTACCAACATCGATGATGACGAACTCGAGCGCATTATCGAGTGTCACCTCTCGCCGTTGCACGTGTCACTGCATGCGGTGAGCCCAGACGTGCGTGAGACGCTCATGGGCAAGAACGCCGCGCGCGGCATGGAAGTGCTCGAGGCTTTGCTCGATGCCGGTCTCGAGGTGCACGTGCAGGTCGTCGTCGTTCCCGGCGTGAATGATGGAGCGGAGCTCATGAGGACGCTTGCGTGGATCGAACGGCATCCTGGCGTGCTTTCGGCAGGATTCGTCCCTCTTGGCTACACGAAGCACCAGCGCCGCTTCTCCTCGTCGTTTTCAGACGATCCCGATGCGGCTGCTGCAGTCATCGAGCTCATCCGCGAGTTCCAGGAGGATTCCGGCGTCGAGCGCCGCAACCCGCGTCTGCAGATCGCAGACGAGTTCTATATCGATGCGGGATACGATTTTCCGCCTGCCTTCATGTATGCGGGCTACCCCCAGTTCCAGGACGGCATCGGCATGATGCGTTCCTTCATCGACGAGTGGGACGAGAACGCCGAGCATATTGCTCAGCTCGCAAAGTTGCTTGATGAGGCACGTCCTGCATATATCGTCTGCGGTACGGCATTTGCGCGTGTGCTTCAGGGACTCATCGATGCATCACCGCTTGTCGGCAAGCTCGAGATACTGCCTGTCGAAAACGAGTTCTTTGGCGGAAACGTCGATGTGACCTGCCTCATTACCGGAAGCGATCTAATCCCGGCGTTGCGCGCGGCGCACCCCGAGGGCATCGTCCTCGTAGCACGCGAGATGTTCAACCAGGATCTCGCCTTGCTCGACGACGTCACGCTTGCCGAGGTCGAAGCGGCAAGTGACGCGACCGTGCGTCTGTGCACCTACACGCCTGTGGATATCATCGACGCGTTGATGCGGTAAGATACGAATCGTAATCCTACGTGAAGAGGTGTTCATGAGTCTCCCGCTCGTTGCCGTGGTCGGTCGTCCGAATGTCGGAAAGTCCACGCTCATCAATCGCATAACGCAAACGGAAGATGCCATCGTGCACGAGATGCGCGGTGTGACGCGTGATCGTTCGTACCATCGAGCGGACTGGAATGGCGTCGACTTCATGATCATCGACACCGGTGGCATCGCCCTCGGGGACACCGACATGTTTCAGGGCTCCATCACGAGCCAGGCGCTTGTTGCCTGCGAGGAGTCCGATTGCATCATTTTCGTCGTCGATGGTAGAACGGGCGTAACGAGCGAGGATACCGATATCGCGCGCGTGTTGCTCAAGAGCAAGGTTCCCGTCGTGCTTGCCGTCAACAAGCTCGACAACCCCGATCGCGAGGACGAGGTGCTCTGGGAGTTCTACTCGCTTGGTCTGGGCGATCCCATGCCGATCTCGGCCTCGCATGGCCATGGCACGGGAGATCTGCTTGATGCTGTCGTCCGCGAGCTTCCCGAGGATGCGGGTGATGACGAGACGGACGACGAGATCAGCGTCGCGATCATCGGGCGCCCCAATGCGGGCAAGTCATCGCTTACCAATCGCCTCGTCGGCGGCGAGCGTTCCATCGTGAGCGACGTCGCTGGCACGACGCGAGACGCGATCGACAGCGTCGTCGAGCATGATGGCGTGCGCTATCGCATCGTGGATACGGCGGGTATTCGCCGCAAATCCCAAATCGACGAGGACGTCGAGTACTATGGGTACGTACGATCGCTGCGTGCCATCGATCGTGCCGACGTCGTGCTTCTCATGATCGATGCCACGCTTGGCCTGACCGATGCCGACCAGAAGGTCGCGGGCATGGCTGCCGAGCGTGGATGTGCCATGGTCGTGCTCATCAACAAGTGGGACCTCATCGAAGACCCCGATCGCCGCGATGAGATTCGAGAGCTCGTGGGCGATCGTCTCGAGTTCGTCGGCTATGCGCCTGTCATCTCCATCTCGGCCAAGACGGGCCGCTCGGTGCACCGCATCTGGGATGCCATCAACACCGTCTACGATAATTACTCCTGCCACATTCCCACCAACCAGCTCAACGCGCTGCTCACCCAGCTGCGCGACTTCGGTCATACCATCGTGAAGGGCAGCAAGCGCCTGCGCCTCAATTACGTGACGCAGGCCGCGACTCAGCCACCCGTCTTCACGTTTTTCGCGAATTTTCCGGAAATCATCGATGACACGTACCGTCGCTATCTCGAGAACCGTCTGCGCGAGAACTTCGACCTTGTCGGTACACCCATTCGCATCAAGTTCAAGAGAAAGAACTAACCATGTCTCCTGTCATCCTGCTCGATTTCGTCCTCGTTGCCGCCGTCTCCTTCCTGATAGGCAGCGTTCCCTTTGGCGTGCTCATCGGCAAGGCACTCTACCATTCCGACCCGCGTTCGGGTGGATCGAGGTCCATCGGGGCGACGAACATGAGTCGACTCTACGGTTGGAAGGCCTTCGTCATCACCTTCTTGGCCGATGCGAGCAAGGGGGCGCTCGCCGTCGTGTTCGCGCGCATTGTCACCGGCTTCATGTCCTTTGATGCGGCCTGGCAGTTCGACCTGCTCATCGTGCTCGCCGTGCTCTTCTCCATCGTCGGCCATGTCTTCTGCCCCTGGCTCGGCTTCAAGGGCGGCAAGGGCATTTCCACGGGATTTGGCTCCATACTCGTGGCCTATCCCTTCGTCGCACTGTGCCTGCTCGCGACCTTTCTCGTCGTCGCGGGGATCAGCAAGCGCATCTCGGCCGGTTCCATCTGCGCGGCCATCAGCCTTCCCATCTGGTCATTTGTTTTCTATGGGAATAACGGCCCGTTACTGGTCGTCAGCGTCATCATTGCCATCGCCGTCGTCTTCGCGCACCGCAGCAATATCCAGCGCATGATAAACGGCGAGGAGCCCAAGTTCTCCTTCAAGTCCACCGGCGAGAAGACCGTCGTGAACGAAGAAGAGCTGGAAGAAGAACTCGAGGAAGAGCTGTGATGAGAGCCGTCGCAGTTATCGGCTCGGGCACGTGGGGAACGGCCATCGCGCACCTCATCGCCGGCAAGAACGTCGCGGTGAGGATGTGGACGCGTGGCGCCGATATGGTCGATGCCATCAATGCGACCCATCGCAATCCGCGTCATCTGCCTGATGTCGAGCTTACTGGCGTGACAGCGAGCGCTTCGTTCGAGGAGTCGCTTCGCGGCGTCGATGCCGCCATCTTCGTCTGTCCTTCGTCGTACCTGCGCTCCATCGCCTCGTCATGCGCGCCCTTTATCGCCTCTGATCTGCCCGTCATCGTCTTGACGAAGGGCATCGAGGCGCAGACTGGCTTCACGATGGTCGAGCTTCTCGAAGACGTGCTCGGCAATCCGTCGCGCATCGCCTGCCTCTCCGGCCCCAACCATGCAGAGGAAGTCTCGCGCGGTCTGCCGGCTGCCACGGTAGTCGCTTCATCTGACAAGGTATGTTCCCTCTACTTTCAGGACCTCTTCAATACCTCGACGTTTCGCGTGTACACCACCTCCGATGTGACGGGTGTGGAGCTCTGCGCCGCTTCGAAGAACGTCATCGCCATCGCCAACGGCATGAGCGTGGCCATGCAGCTGGGCGATAACGCGTCGGCATCTCTCATGACGCGTGGCCTTGCCGAGGTAACGCGTCTCGTCGTCGCGCTTGGCGGAGATGCGCGCACCTGCCTGGGCCTTGCCGGCGTGGGAGACCTTATCGCGACGTGTTCCTCGGAGCATTCCCGCAATCGCGCGCTCGGCACCTTTCTCGTTGAGGGAGGTACGCTCGCGGCTTTCGAGGAGAAGATGCAGATGGTGGCCGAGGGCGCTGTCGCCTGCAAGACCGTGACCGAGCTTGCGCGCCAGCATGATGTCGAGATGCCCATTGCCGAGGCCGTGCGACAAGTGCTCTGGGAAGGACGCGACCCGCATGAGATAATCGAGACGCTCTTCGAGCGTCCTGTGAAGGCCGAACAGGAATGAAGGGATAGGCACCCATGTTCACGGACATCCAAATTGCCCCGTCCATACTGAGCGCCGATTTCGCAAATCTCGAACGCGACGTGCGCATGATTTCTACGGCAGGAGCCGACTGGATACACGTCGACGTGATGGATGGCCACTTCGTTCCCAATCTCACCATTGGCCCCGCACATGTCAAGATGCTCAAGCGCGTGACCGACGTGCCGCTTGACGTGCATCTGATGATCGACAATCCCGAGGTTCAGGTGCCTTGGTACATCGAGGCGGGCGCCGATTCCGTAACCGTTCATGTCGAGGTTTGCGACGATGCCGCATCCATGCTTCGCACCATTAGGGATGCCGGCGTGAAGGTGGGCATCTCGCTCAACCCCGAGACGGATGTATCTGCGCTCGAGGGCCTGCTCGGGCTCGTTGACCTAGTGCTCGTGATGAGCGTGCATCCCGGTTTTGGCGGCCAGTCCTTCATCGAGAGCTCGCCAGCCAAGATCGCTGCGATCGTTGACATGTGCAAGGCCGAAGGTACCGCTCCGCTCATCGAGGTCGACGGAGGCATCGGTGTTGGCACGGCGCCGCTCGTACGTGCCGCCGGCGCTGACGTGCTCGTGGCGGGAAGCGCCATCTTCTGTGCGGATGACCCGGCAGCGGCATTGAGAGGCATCCGCGATGCCTGCCGCTAGCGCCCATCGCGTCTATCTTGACTACGCCGCGACCGCTCCCTTCGACGAGCGCCTGTATCCCGTGCTGCATGATGCCAGCTGGGCAAACGCCAACGCACTCTATACCGAGGGTCGCGAAGCGGCTACGCAGCTGCGCGATGCGCGCGCCCGCATAGCCCGTGCGCTCGGAGCGCATGCGCCCTCCGAGGTCATCTTCACTTCGGGTGGCTCCGAGGCTGACAACATGGCTATCAAGGGGCTTGCAAAACCTGTTGCAGGAGCTGCGCATACGCACGTCATTGTCTCGGCAATCGAGCATCATGCGGTGCTTAACGCAGCTGATGCGCTCAAATCCACTGGCTACAAGGTCGATAGGCTCATGCCAGACGCCAATGGCGTCATAGACCCTACCGCACTCGAGAGTTTGCTTGCGGCAATCGAGGATGCGGGCGATGCGTGCTGCCTCGTCTGCATTCAAGCGGTCAATAACGAGCTGGGTACCATTCAGCCCGTTACGCAGCTTGCCCGCATTGCCCACGAACATCGGGCTCTCTTCGTATGCGATGCTGTTCAGGCACTCGGAAAGCTGTCCTTCGACCTCGAGGCAAGCGGTGTGGATGCCTGCGCGTTTTCGGCTCACAAGATTGGCGCTCCCAAGGGCATCGGCGCCCTCTACCTGCGTCGAGGCACGCGTATCGCTCCCCTCATTCACGGGGGAGGCCAGGAGGCGGGCATGCGCAGCGGGACGTCCAACGTACCTGGCGCTTGTGCCTTTGCCCAGGCAGTCGAGTATGCCGTCGGGGAACGCGAGCAAACGTGGAGTCACGTCCTTGCATTGCGCGAGCATCTGCTTGACGCCATTGCACGGGGCGGTTTCGCACATGAGCTGCTCGTCACCGTTCCCGATGAGGCAGCTGTCGTTCCGCATATCCTCTCGCTGCATGCGAGGGGGCTCGAGGGCGAGACGGTCGTGCTACGCTGCGATAATGCGGGCTTTGCGATATCATCTGGCTCCGCTTGTTCGACTTCGTCGCTCGATCCGAGTCATGTGTTGGGTGCCATCGGCTTGTCCCGCGATGACGCTTTGGGTGGCATACGCCTTTCCTTTGGCAGGGGGACGAACATGGAGGATATCGACCGCTTTATCGAGGTGCTGCCCGAGGTGCTGCGATGACGCACATATGCGAACGCATGGACTGCCACTCGCATTCTGCATATTCCGGGCATGGCTCGGGTTCCGTCGAAGACATGGTACGACGTGCCGAGGAACTAGGCCTTGCGGTTTTTGCACAGACCGAGCATCTGGTGCTTCCCGAAGGCATGGACCCGGATTTCGAGACCTCCATGTCTTCGCAGACCATGAAGCGCTATATCGAGGAGCTTCATGAGCAACGCGAGCGTCTCGCACATGTTGGAAGCGGCATGCAGCTCATTTGCGGTATCGAAGCCGATTGGTTGCCTGGACGTACCGACGAGCTCACCGAGCTTTGCAAGCCTTTCGAATACGTGCTCGGTTCGGTTCATTTCATCGACAACCGGCCCATCGACGATTCGCGTGATCTGAGTGTATGGGACGACTATGGCGTCGATGGCCTTTGGCGGGCCTATTTCGAGTCCTGGCTCGACATGGCGGCACACCCCGGCCCCATCACCTGCTTCTCGCATCCCGACCTGCCCAAGAAGTATGGCTGGCGTCCAAGTTTCGATGCGAGAGAGTACAATTACGAGATGGCATTGGCCGCTGCGCGTGCAGGGCGCATGGTTGAGGTAAACACTGCCGGCCTGCGCAATGATGCGCGTGAGATGTATCCTGCGCTTGAGATGCTTCGTTCGTTTTGTGACGCGGGCGTGGAGTGCACGATCGGCAGCGATGCGCACGCACCGCAAGACGTGGCGGCAAATCTCGACGATGCCGTTTCGCTCATGAGCAGGGCGGGGTATGGGTTCGTGACCGTTCCAACGCCCGATGGCGACAGACGGCATGTGACGATTGAGGATTAGGGACGTGAACATGACGGCTCCACAGACGATTGGCGATCTCGAGAACAGGCTCTTTGCGGCTTTTCCGCGTGAGGATGCGGAAAGCTGGGACCAACCGGGACTTGCCGTGGGCGATCGCACGCGCCGCATCGACAAGATCGCCGTCGCGCTCGACATGAGCGTTGCGAACGTGATCGCGGCATCCGAAGCCGGATGCAACGTGCTCGTGACGCATCATCCTCCCTACATAAAGACAGGTCCTAACGAGTTTGGGCCCGAGAGCCAGGCGGTCACGCCAGGGCCAGGTCGCATGGTCTATGAGGCCATCGAGCGTGATGTTGCGACGATTGCCATGCACACGAACGCAGATCGTGCCATTGCAACACGCGAACGCTTCGCGGCCATCATGGGCTGCTCGTGTCTGGGCAACTGCGAAACGATCCTTGATCCGCATTGTTGCGCGCAGGACAAGGGCTTTGGCGCCCTCCTCGTTCCGGATTGGGACACGAATCCGACGCTTGGCGTCATCGCCGAGCTCGTGGCGCGCAACTTCGATTGCCATCCGCGCGTCTGGGGTGACCCAGAGCGCCAAATCAATCACATCGCCTTCTTGAATGGCTCCTGGAGCGATTCCGAGCTCTACGAACGATGCGTCGATGCCGGTATCGACTGCATGATTGTCGGAGAGACGCGTTATCATCTGTGCGTTGACGCGCAACCCTATCTCTCGGTTGTCGAACTTGGCCACGATTGCTCGGAGCTTCCCATTGTTGATGTGCTCATCGACGCTTTGCTTGCATGTGGCATAGTCCGAGACGATATCGTTGATCTGCGAGGGTCTCACCGTAATTGGTGGACGGCGTGAGAAGGAGATTGACCCATGTCCGATAGCAAGGTGCTTCTCGATTTGCAGGACTGCGATACGCAGATCATGCGTTCCAAGCGAGAGCTGGACGAGCTACCCGAACTCAAGGCGATCATGGATTGCCGTGCAAAGCGCAAGGAAATCAAAGGCAAGCAAGACCAGGTCGTGGAGCTTCTCGATGAAGTCGAGGGCAAGCTCGCCAAGCTCCAGGCCGAAGAGGAGCGTGTCATCGCCAAGATCAAGGTCCTGCAGGAAAAGCTCGACACGAATGCAGATTACCGTGCCACTGCATCCATCACGCGCGATATGGAGGGCCAGGTCAAGCGTCAGAAGAACATCGCCATCGAGCAAGACGAGTTGCTCGAGCGTCAGATAAAGGTCGATAACCTTGCCGAGCAGGTGGCCCAGGCCCTTGCCAAGACCGACCATGCCGAGGCGCATCATACCGAGAGCTTCAAGCAGAAGGGTGGCGCAATCAAGGCGCACATTAGCGAGCTCGAGACCAAGCGTGCGGCGCTCATCGCCCAGCTCGACCCGGCCATGGCGCAACGCTATGAGGCATTGCGTGCCGAGAAGAACGGCGTCGCCGTCTCCCGTCTCGAAGACGACCATTGCACGGCATGTCGCTCGACCATCCTCGATGGCATGCTCGCCAAGTTGCGCAAGGGTGACGAGATCGCCGAATGCCCCAATTGCCATCGCATGATGGTCGTCTCGCAAGGGGAGGGGGATGCCTCGTGATCTTGCTGGGCGTCACGGGCTGCATCGCGGCCTACAAGTCGTGCGAGATACTGAGGCTGCTCCAAAAGGCCGGTCACGACGTCAAGGTCGTCATGACCGAGCATGCCACCGAGTTCGTGGGCCCTACCACCTTTCGGGCGCTTTCAGGCCATGAGGTTGCCGTCGGGCTCTTCGACGAGCCGGGTGATCCCATCCATCACGTCTCCCTTGCCAAGGAGCCTGACGTATTTCTTGCCGCGCCTGCCACGGCGAACGTCATTGCGAAGATTGCGCGAGGAGTTGCCGATGATCTGCTTACCACGACGGCACTTGCCACGAAGGCGCCACTTGTCATAGCGCCTGCCATGAATGTCGAGATGTGGCGCGATGCTGCCACGCAGGAAAACATTGCCACGCTCGAGGCACGCGGTTGCACCATCGTGTATCCCGATAGCGGCTACCTTGCCTGCGGAGATGTCGGAGCGGGACGTCTGGCCGAGCCGGAAGCCATCGTGCAGGCAACGCTCGACGTGCTTGCGCGCTCGCGTGACATGGAGGGCATGCACGTTCTCGTAACGGCAGGCCCCACCCAAGAACCGCTCGATCCCGTACGCTATATCAGCAACGGAAGCAGCGGCAAATCCGGTTATGCCATCGCGGCGGAGGCACGAGATCGGGGAGCACAGGTCACGCTCGTTTCTGGCCCTGTTGCGCTTGCCGCTCCCGAGGGCGTCGAAGTCATCCCCGTGCGCACGGCTGACGAGATGCTTGAGGCGTGCCGGAGTCCTTTCGCCCATGCCGATATCGCCGTCTTCGTCGCGGCCGTCTCGGATTGGAAACCAGAGGCGGTTCGGGAGCAGAAGATCAAGCACGATGGGGAGGACCTGCTGGTCAGGTTCGTTCCCAATCCCGACGTCGCGACGACGCTTGCTGCAAACAAGGGCGCTACCAAGGTCGTGACCTACGCAGCAGAGACCTGCGACGTCCTCGCATCGGCACGCAAGAAGCTCGTCTCCAAGAATGCCGACCTCGTCGTGGCAAACGATGTCTCGGGAGAGCTGGGCATGGGTTCTGCCGACAATCGCGTCTGGTTCGTGGGCGCCGATGACGTCGAAGAGCTCCCCGTGCTTCCCAAGCGCCTTATCGCCCGCATGCTCTTCGATCGGCTGCTTAATCGCCCGTAGACGGGCGTGATCGGGGACAAATAATGCAACAAGAACTCGTCATAGGCTGTCATCTCTCGTCGAGTAAGGGTTATGAGGCGATGGCCCGCACGGCGCAGGACATCGGAGCCAATACGTTCGCCTTTTTCACGCGCAATCCTCGCGGTGGTGCCACCAAGGCCATCGACCCCGAGGACATCAAGCGTTTCGAGAGTGCTTGCGAGGAGATCGGCATGGGAACGATCGTCGCGCATGGTTCCTATACGATTAATCCTTGCTCTGCCAAGGAGTCAGTACGTGAGTTTGCACGCGTGGCGCTCGATGATGATTTGGCACGCATGGAGTACACGCCTGGACAGTACTTCAACATGCATCCGGGCTCTCATACGGGTCAAGGCGTCGAGGTGGGTATCGAGCAGATTGCCGAGACTCTGAACCAAGTCATCACGGCCGACCAGACGACGACGCTGTTGCTCGAGACGATGGCGGGAAAGGGGTCGGAAGTTGGCTCGACCTTCGGGGAACTTGCCGCGATTCGCGAGCGCATGGAGCACCCCGAGAAGGTCGGCGTGTGCCTCGATACCTGTCATGTCTGGGATGCGGGCTACGACATCAAGGATGATCTCGACGGCGTACTTGACGAGTTTGACAAGCTCATTGGGATCGACCATCTCAAGGCGCTACATGTCAATGATTCGCTCAACGTGTGCGGGGCTCATAAGGATCGCCATGCACGAATCGGCGAGGGCGAGATAGGGGCAGATGCCCTCGTCCGTGTGGTCAAACATCCCGCGCTGCAGGGTCTCCCGTGCATCCTCGAGACCCCCAACGAGCTTGATGGCTACGCAAAGGAGATCGCCTTCTTCCGCAACGCGGTGAGGGGATAGCGCAGCGTAATTCGTCTGCGCCTTTGTCCATTAGCATCCAGACGTTTCTATATCGCCGGCGCACATTCGAGCGTGATGGCATCGCGGTTCGCGAGGCTTGCGTAGTCGCCGCTGAACCAGATTGGCAGTTCTTCTTGACGCACGATGAGTGGCATGCGGTGATGCACCGGCATCATGCTTGCGTTTGCTTGCGTCGTCATCATCGAGAAGCAATCATCCTTCCAGATGCAGCCGATGAGCATGACATCGCTGGCGGAGGACACGAATTCGTAGGGACGCTTGATGGGGCGTCCCGTCTTGGGTGAGGAGACGGTCTCTGACTCGTGCGTCTCGAAGAACGAGCGTACGGGAAGTATGCAGCGACGATGCGTTATCGAGTCGTGCCACAGGGGCTTTGCGGCGCTTTCGATGCGTGTGTTGAAGATGACACCGGGCTTCCACGATTGGCCGAAGCCCCAGGATAGCTCGCGAGCGAGTAGTGCACTGTTGGGGATGCTCCTAGAGCCGAGCGCGGTATCGAAGTTTGCCACGATGAGCGGGGCGTTTGACTGAGGATACGCCTTAATGGGCAGCTCAAGTTGGCGAGGCTCGACGCGCAGGGGCTCCCGAGCGGTGATTTCCTCTATGAGCTTGAGCACCTCGTCATAGGTAAGTATGTCGCATTCCTTGCACATGAACCCATGGTAGCCTTTTTTGATTCCCTGTCACGGCGGGCAGGCGCTCCGCTCCGCTCCGACGGTCGCTTCCCGACAGCCCGCTTCGCGGTCTTTACGGCGCGCTCCCTTGGACCTCCGCTTCACGGAGCGCCTGCCCGCCCGAGCTCGACTCTGCTCACTTTGCTCGAAATGACAGTGCGTCCGTGCTAGTATGACCTGGACAGTTCCAAACCTTTAAGTGGCGGTCCTGCGAGGCCGACAAGGGAGTAGGTGATTATGTCAGATCTGACGAAGACGGTCGTCATGGACGAGTCTGCCATTGACCGTTCGCTCACGCGCATCGCGCACGAAATCCTCGAATCGAATGACGGAGCTTCCAACATCGTGCTCGTTGGCATCGTGACCCGTGGTGACCTCATCGCGGCGGCACTTGCCAAGCGCATCGAGCAGATCGAGGGCGTGAAGGTGCCCGTCGGCAGGCTCGACATCAGCTTCTACCGTGACGATGTCGAGAACTTCCTCACGCCGGTCGTGCACACGACCGAAATTCCCTTTACGCTCGAGGGCAAGACGGTCGTGCTCGTCGATGACGTGCTCTATACCGGACGCACCATTCGCGCGGCCATGGACGCTCTCATGGACTACGGCCGTCCCGATCGCATCCAGCTTGCGGTGTTGGTCGATCGCGGTCATCGCGAGCTTCCCATTCGTGCGGACTTCGTCGGCAAGAACGTTCCGAGCAGCAAGGATGAGTCAGTTCGCTTTTTCGCCGACGTTATCGACGGTCGCACGAGCGTCGAGATTCTGCAGGCGCAGGGCCACATCGGATCGGCGCCCGTTCAGAGCACGGGCGAGCTTTCGCAAGCCTTCAACAAGGTCCTCGGAGGTGAGAGCTGATGTTGCAGCACAAGCACCTCATCGATATCGACGAATACTCCGCAAATGAGATAATCGAGATCCTCGACACGGCAAAGAGCTTCAAGGAGGTCAACGACCGCACAATCAAGAAGCTCCCCACGTTGCGCGGTCGAACCATCATCAACCTCTTCCTCGAACCCTCGACGCGCACGCGCACGAGCTTCGAGATCGCCGGCAAGCGTCTTTCGGGCGATGTCATCAACTTCTCGGCATCGAGCTCCTCGACCACTAAAGGTGAGACTCTGGCCGACACGGCCGAGACGCTCGACGCCATGAACTGCGACCTCATCGTCGTGCGCAGCAAACAGGAGGGGGCCCCGCGCATCCTGACCCAGCACATGGGCGCCCATGTGGTCAACGGTGGCGATGGCAAACACCAGCACCCCACCCAGGCGCTGCTCGACGCCTTCACGATTCGCGAGACGCTTGGCCACATCGACGGCCTCAAGGTCGGCATCGTGGGTGACATCGCGCATTCCCGTGTCGTCGGCTCGCTCGTTCCGCTGCTCAAGATCATGGGGGCCGAACCCATCGTAATCGGGCCACCCACGCTCATGCCGGCACGCCCTGATGTCCTGGGAGCGCGTTGCTCCTATACGCTCGATGACGTTTTGCCGGAGCTCGACGTCGTCTACATGCTGCGCATCCAGCAAGAGCGCCTCGAGTCGGCTGCTCTGCCATCACTGCGCGAGTACGCGATGCTCTACGGCATCAATCTCGCACGTATGGACGCGATGAGGGACGATGCGATCATCATGCACCCGGGTCCCATCAACCGCGGCGTCGAGCTTTCGCAAGATGCCGCCGATTCCGACCGTGCCGTGATTCTCGACCAGGTCAATTCGGGAGTTGCCGTGCGCATGGCTGTCATGTATCTACTGCTTGGAGGCGAAGACAATGGCGCTGCTGCTTAAAGATGCCCATGTGATCGATCCGCAAAACGGGATTGACGAGGTAACGAACGTCCTCGTGCGCGATGGTCTCGTCGTTGCCGTCGGCACGGATATCGGACTGCCCGAGAAGCTTCTCGTGAAGGATTGCGCGGGCAAGTACCTCGTCCCCGGCATGGTCGACGTGCACGTGCACTTCCGCGATCCGGGCCAGGAGTACAAGGAAGACATCATCACAGGTATGCGCGCTGCCGCCCATGGCGGGTTCACGGGTGTCGTACCCATGGCCAACACCAATCCCGTGATCGATACGGGCGCCATGATCGAGTATCTTCTCGAAAAGGGCGCCTGGGAGCCGGGACGCACGCGCATCTATCCCCTTGGTGCCTGCACCAAGGGGCTTGCCGGCAAGGAGCTTGCCGAGATGGGCGATATGGTCGCCGCCGGTGCCGTTGCGTTTTCCGATGACGGTCATGGTATCCAGGACGGCGGCATGATGCGCCAGGTGCTCGATTATGCCAAGATGTTCGATGCACCGGTGCTGAGCCACTGCCAGATGGAGGACATCGTCGGCGCTGGCGTGGTCAACGAGGGCGTCGCCTCGACGCGCCTGGGCCTGGCCGGTTGGCCTGCCGCAGGCGAGGAAACGCAGATCATGCGCGATATCGAGCTTGCGCGCCTCACGGGTTGCCACGTCCATATCCAGCATCTCACCACGGCACGCGCTGTCGACATGGTCGCTCGCGCAAAGGCCGAGGGTGTCCCCGTCACCTGCGAGGTCACACCCCACCACCTCTTCTTGAACGAGGACGACATCAAGGCCGATAGCTATAGCACGAACCTCAAGATGAATCCGCCGTTGCGCACGAAGGAGGATAACCTCGCCTTGCAAGAGGCCCTTATCGACGGGCGCATCGACATGGTCGCCACCGATCATGCCCCGCATGCCGCTCATGAGAAGGCCCTCGAGTTCAACCGTGCGCCCTTTGGCACGACGGGTCTCGAGACGGCGCTGGGACTTTTGCTCACCGAGCTCGTGTTGCCGGGAAAGATGTCCTGGCAGCGCCTCGTCGAGGTCACGTCCATCGCTCCGCGCAATCTCATTGGCGTGGAGCAAGTCGAGCTGATCGAGGGCTCTACGGCTGACTACACCATCATCGACCCGGCTCTTGATTGGGTGGTCGAGGCCGATGACTTCTACTCGCGCTCCAAGAACTCGGCGTTTCTCGGATGGAAACTCACAGGGCGTCCAACGGATGTCTTCGTGGATGGTTATGCCAGCATGGAAGATGGTGTCGTGACCTTCTAGCTTTTCGTTTCAAGTATGTGAACAAATGCACCCGCACTTCGATGCGGGTGCTATAGTTCCCTGCGGTCATACAACCTTTAACGAGCGGTCCCGTGAGACCGACAAGGGAGATGGACATGTCATTGCATAGCACTACGCCAGCCGTTCTCATGCTCGAGGACGGAACGACCTTTGAGGGCCATGCCTGCGGATGCGCGGGCGAGGCCTTCGGCGAAATCGTCTTCAATACCTCGATGAGCGGTTACCAGGAAATCCTGAGTGATCCCTCATACGCAGGCCAGATTGTGGCGATGACCTATCCGCATATCGGCAACTATGGTGTCAACGAAGCCGATGCCCAGTCACGGGGCTGTTTTTGTCGCGGTCTCGTCGTGCGCGCCATGTGTGACATTCCGAGCAACTTTCGTGCAGAGATGTCGCTTCCCACGTATCTTGCCGCTCGCGACATCGTTGCCATCGAAGGTATCGACACGCGCAAGCTCGTGCGCCATGTGCGCGAGCACGGCGCGATGAAGGCAGTCATCTCGACGGAATGCGATGACATTCTCGCTCTCGCGAAGCGCCTTGAGGAGTCTGACGGAATCATCGGGCACAACTTCGTCGCCGAGGTCTCCTGCGAGCAGCCTTATGAGCTCGCGTCGCTTTCCGGTGCCGGTCGTCATCATGTCGTCGCTCTTGACTGTGGCATCAAGATGGGCATACTCGATGGTCTACGCACGCATGGATGCGACGTGACGGTCGTGCCCTGGGACACGGCATTTGACGATGTTCTCGCCCTTAATCCCGATGGCGTCTTTCTCTCCAATGGACCGGGAGATCCGCAGGCGGTTGCGCCGGCCTACGAGCTTGCCCGCCAGCTTATCGGGAGGCTTCCGGTCTTCGGTATCTGCCTCGGTCACCAGATGCTCTCCATTGCCGCCGGTGCTCGTATCGAGAAGCTCAAGTATGGGCATCATGGTGGCAATCAGCCTGTCATGAACCTGCGTACGGGCGCTGTCGAGATCACGGCGCAGAACCATGGCTTCGGCCAGGTCTTCGAGAGCATCGGACCGCTCGTTCCCGAGCTTTCGGGTGGTCTTGCCGAGCATCCCGAAAATCTGCTGTTCTGGAGCGAACATCACATCGCCCCCGTCGTCGAGTCGCGTGAGTTTGGCCGTATCCAGCTCACGCATCTCAACCTCAACGACGGCACACCGGAGGGCATGGCGTTTCTCGACCACCCCGTGTTCTCGGTGCAATACCATCCGGAGGCAGATCCCGGTCCGCATGATTCCTCGTATCTCTTCGAGGCGTTCTCCCGCCTGATGGATGGTCGAAACGACTATTTGGATATCGAGGTGCGGGACGTGCGAAGCACGGCATAGATTGCGAAGTAAGCGCCTTACCGAGGCTCGATCGCAGCATGGGATGCGAAGCCGAGGTCCAAGGGAGCGAGCCGTGAAGACCGCGAAGCGGGCTGTCGGGGAGCGACCGTCGAGGCGAAGCGCCCATGCTGCGACCTGTTCGAAAGTTGATTTGAAAGGTTTCATTACATGCCACGTAGAGACGATATAAAGAAGATTCTCATCATCGGCAGCGGCCCCATCGTCATCGGACAGGCTTGCGAGTTCGATTACTCGGGCACCCAGGCGTGCAAGGTGCTCATGGAGGACGGATACGAGGTCGTCCTCGTGAATTCGAATCCGGCGACTATCATGACCGATCCCGCCATGGCAACGCGCACCTACGTCGAGCCCATCACGGCTGCGGTCATCGAAAAGATCATCGAGAAGGAACGCCCCGACGCGCTTCTGCCCAACATGGGCGGACAAACCGGTTTGAACTGTGCGGTCGAGCTTGCCGAGTCGGGCGTACTCGAAAAGTACGGTGTCGAGATGATCGGCTGTGACCTCGCCGCCATTCAAAAAGGCGAGGACCGCAAGCTCTTTGCCGAGGCCATCAAGCGCATCGGCTTGGAGGTTGCGCGAAGCGGCTACGCCTATTGCGTCGCCGATGCCGAGAAGCTTGCCGACGAGTTCGGCTTTCCGCTCGTATTGCGCCCGAGCTTCACGCTCGGTGGCGCCGGCGGTGGCATCGCATATGGCATGGATGATCTGCGCGATATCGTGCGCGAAGGCCTCGAACTCTCGCCCGTAGGAGAGGTGCTCGTGGAGGAGTCCATCATCGGTTGGAAGGAATACGAGATGGAGGTCATGCGCGATCGGTGCGGTAACGGCATCATCGTGTGCTCCATCGAGAACTTCGATGCCATGGGCGTGCATACGGGCGACTCGATCACCGTTGCCCCGGCCCAAACCCTCACGGATGTCGAGTACCAGCGCATGCGCGATGCATCGCTTGCCATCTTGGAGGAGATCGGCGTTGCCTGCGGCGGATCCAACGTGCAGTTTGCCGTGAATCCCGAGGACGGTCGCCTCATCGTCATCGAGATGAACCCGCGCGTGAGCCGTTCCTCCGCGCTTGCTTCCAAGGCCACGGGCTTTCCCATCGCGAAGATGGCGGCCAAGCTCGCGGTTGGCTATACGCTTGACGAGATTCAAAACGACATCACCAGGGCCACGCCCGCGTGTTTCGAGCCGTCCATTGACTATGTCGTCGTCAAGATTCCGCGCTTTGCCTTCGAGAAGTTCGCGGGAAGCGATGCGACGCTCTCGACGCGCATGAAAGCGGTCGGTGAGGTCATGGCCATCGGAAGCACCTTCGAGGAGGCACTTGGCAAGGCGCTGCGCTCGCTCGAGAACGGCAGGAGCGGCCTTGGGCGCGATGGAAAGGACGAATTCGACGAGACCCACTTCACGAGTCTCGTCTCGACGCCGACCGAGCATCGCATCTACTACATGGCAGAGGCCTTGCGTCGGGGAATGAGCAGGGAGGAGCTTGCCTCCCTCAGCCTGATTGACCCGTGGTTCATCGACCGGCTTGCTGACATGGTCGAGGTCGAGACCATGTTCGAGGGCCGTGATATTGCGAGCGTTGACAAGTGCCTCATGCGTCTCGGCAAACGCTACGGGCTTTCCGACGTGCAGATCGCGCAGCTCACGGGTGCGACCGAGGAAGAGGTACGTGCGCGGCGCAAGGAGCTTGGTGTCATAGGGGTCTTCAAGACGGTCGATACCTGCGCGGGGGAGTTCGCCTCGCAGACGAATTACTACTACAAGACCTATGGGGACGAAAGCGAGGTGCGTCCTTGCGACAAGCCCAAGGCCATGATCATCGGTGCCGGTCCCAATCGCATCGGGCAGGGCATCGAGTTCGATTACTGCTGCGTGCAGGCGAGCTACGCGCTTTCCGCGATGGGCTACGAGACCATCATGGTGAACTGCAATCCAGAGACGGTATCGACCGATTACGATACCTCCGACCGTCTCTATTTCGAGCCGATTACCTACGAGGATGTCATGGACATCGTCGATGCGGAAAAACCCGACGGCGTCATCGTGACGCTCGGTGGGCAAACGCCGCTCAAGCTCGCCCAGATGCTTGCCGACGAGGGAGTGCACATCATGGGCACGCAGCCGGCGGCAATCGATCTTGCCGAGGATCGCGATCGTTTCTCCGCCTTACTCGATGAGCTTGGTATTCCCTATCCGGTTGCCGGCGTCGCCGAATCGCTTGACGAGGCACTTGCCGTTGCCGAGCGCATTGGCTATCCGCTACTCGTGCGTCCAAGCTACGTGCTTGGCGGACGTGGCATGGTCATCGCCTACGACGAGCATTATCTCGAGCGCTATATGGCCCAAGCCGCTCGTGTCACACCCGACCACCCCGTCTATCTCGATGCGTTTCTCGAGTCTGCGACCGAATGCGATGTCGATGCCCTCTGCGACGGAGAGGGTGTTTTCATCGGTGCGATTCTCGAGCATATCGAGGAAGCGGGCATACATTCGGGCGACTCGGCCTGCTGTACGCCGCCCTTCTCGTTTTCCGATGCCGTGCTCGACAACATCACCGACTACACGCGCAAACTTGCGCTTGCCGTCCAAACGCGGGGTCTTGTCAACATCCAGTTTGCGGTGAAGGACGGCAAGGTGTATGTCATCGAGGTCAACCCTCGTGCAAGCCGCACCGTCCCCTTTACGAGCAAGGCGCGTGGCGTTCCGCTCGCGCAATATGCCGCACGCATCATGGCCGGGGAGAAGCTTGCGGATCTCGACCTACCCGCAATCGGCGACGAGATGGGGTATTACGCCTGCAAGGAGGCTGTCATGCCCTTCGGACGCTTTCCCGGTGCCGAAACCATGCTTGGGCCCGAGATGAAGTCGACGGGCGAGGTCATGGGCATTGCCGCGGACTTTCCGAGCGCATATGCCAAGACGCAGCTTGCCATCGACTATTCGCTGCCCAATGCGGGCAAGGTCTTCATTTCGGTGTGCGATCGTGAAAAGCGTAACATCGTTCCCATCGCCCATGCGCTTCAGGATCTGGGATTCTCCATCGTGTCAACAGGGGGGACGGGGCGCCTGCTGCGTGCCAATGGGCTCAAGGTCGAGGTTACGCGCAAGATGCAGGAGGCACGTCCCAACATTGGCGACATGATTGCCAACGGAGAGATAAACCTGCTCGTCAACATTCCCTTTGGCCAGGAGACGCGTGGCGACAGCTATCATCTGCGCAGCGCGGCCGTGCGTCACGGCATTTGCTATGTGACGACGCTCGCCGGTGCCAATGCCTTCGTCCAGGCTATCAGTGCCGTGCACGATGGCCGTCTTGCGCCGGTTGCATTGCAAGACTTGTAGGCGGTGAGGCACAGGGTGAGACACATTGGACAGGTACATCTGTCTCATTTTGCGCAAAATGAGACAGATGTACCTGTCCAATGTGTCTCACCCCGCGTCTGCGACTAGACGGGGCAGCCAATGGCGATATGCGCAAGAAGTGCGCTATCATGAACAAATCATGTTGAACCAGGCGTGGAGGGAAACGCGAAAGCATGGTCCAGAAGCTTCAAGAGAGTGGCCCGGTCCTCTTCAACAGGCAAATTGCCGAGGGAATCTATCATCTGTCCGTGCTAGCTCCCCGCATTGCCGCTACCGCACGTCCCGGTCAATTCGTTCAAGTCAAGGTTGTAAGCGAGCCTTCGGTTCAGTTCTTGCGCATGCCCTTTGCCGTCTTCGATGTCGATGTAGACGCAGGTTCCGTTGACATCTGCTATCAGGTCGTCGGCGACGGGACCGAGCAGTTGACGCATGTTGGCATCGGTGATGAGGTCGATCTTGTTGGCCCCATCGGTAACGGCTGGCATGTTCCCACGGGTACAACGCATGCGTTGCTTGCTTGCGGCGGTGTGGGTACTCCTGCTCTCAAGCTTCTTGCAGACGAGCTCGCCGCGCAAGGTGCGCGTGTTGATGTCGTCATCGGGGCTACGACGGCCGATCGCGTCGCCTGCACGGAACAGTTCGAGGACAGTGTGCGCCGATCGCAGGGCGCTCTCTATATCGCAACCGATGATGGATCGATGGGCGTCAAGGGTTTCGTGAACGCCGTCACCGACGAGCTCCTCGCCACGAATGACTACGATTACGTCGCCGTGTGCGGGCCGCCCCTCATGGAGCGTTCCGTGGCGCTTCCCGCCATCGAACATGGCGTGACCTGCGAGGTCTCGATGGAGCGACTCATGGCCTGCGGTGTTGGCGCATGTCTTGGTTGCGTTGTCGAGACGACAGGCGGTCTCAAGCGCTGCTGCGTCGATGGACCCGTCTTCGATGCAAGCGAGGTGATCTGGTGATGAGCATGCCCGATATGCATGTCGACGTTGGCGGCTTGTCGATGAAGAACCCCGTGACGGTTGCCTCGGGAACTTTTGGCCATGGCGAGGAATTCGCCGATTTCCTTGACGTCTCGTTACTGGGTGCCGTTACGACGAAGGGCGTCTCGCCCAGGCCCTGGGATGGCAACGCAACGCCGCGCATCGCCGAGGCGCCGTGCGGCATGCTCAATTCCATCGGTCTGCAAAACCCCGGTGTCGAGGAGTTCCGCGCGAGCCAACTGTCGTGGCTTGCGACGCAGGACACGGCCGTCATCGTGAACGTTTCGGGCCATACGCTCGACGAGTACGTACAGGTCATAGAGCGCCTCGAGGATGAGCCTGCCGTCGATGCCTACGAGGTGAACATTTCGTGTCCCAACGTGGACGCTGGTGGCATGACCTTCGGTACCGACCCGGAACAGGCCGCGCAGGTGACCGCAGCCGTGCGTCAGTGCACGAGGCGCCCCCTCATCGTGAAGCTCACTCCCAACGTCACCGACATCACCGTCATCGCCAAGGCCGTCGAGTCGGCTGGTGCCGATGCGGTGAGTCTCATCAACACCCTGCTTGGCATGGCGATTGATGCCAAGCGCCGTAAACCCAAGCTGGCACGTGTCGTAGGTGGTCTGTCTGGCCCCGCCATCAAGCCCGTTGCGTTACGCATGGTGTGGGAGACGCATAACGCCGTCGACATTCCCATCATCGGCATGGGGGGTATCTCGTCTGGTGAAGACGCGATCGAGTTCATGCTCGCCGGTGCGACGGCGGTGGCTGTGGGCGCGGCGAACTTCGTCGACCCGCTTGCGAGCGTGCACGTGCTCGACGGAATGATTGCATATTGCGAGAAAAATGGCGTTTCACGAATAAGCGAGCTCATTGGAGCATTGGAGGTATAGCGCATATGGAATGGAAGAGCGAAGCTGCCAAAGACCGCATCATCATCGCACTCGACTGCTCGGGTGATGAGGCCGTCGTGCTCGGCGAGAAGCTCGCGGGGCATGCCCGGTGGGTGAAGATCGGCATGACCTTGTATTACGCAGTCGGCCCCTCCATCGTGAACACGATGCACAAGCTCGGCTTCAAGGTCTTTCTCGACCTCAAGCTGCATGATATTCCCCATCAGGTCTATGGTGCTGCCTGTTCCATCGCGCAAGCTGGTGCAGACCTCTTCACCGTGCACGCGAGTGGCGGCGAGCTCATGCTCGAATCTGCCGAGCGCGGCGCGCGCAAGGGCGCTGCCGATGCCGGCCATGAGGACAACGCCCCGGCGGTCTGTGCGATTACGGTGCTCACGAGCATGGACGCCGATCAGCTCGCCTCCGTCGGCATCGACGTGTCGCCTGCCGAGCAGGTCGAGCGTCTCGCCACGCTTGCGTCCGAGGCGGGGCTTGACGGCATCGTGTGCTCTCCCATGGAGGCAAATCAGATGAGGGAGCTCCTCGGTCCCGATGCCATTATCATCACGCCGGGCGTCAGGCCCAAGGGCGCTGCGTTGGGCGATCAGAGCCGAGTTGCCACACCCGCCGAGGCTTTTGCTGCAGGTGCCTCGCACCTTGTCATCGGTCGTCCCATCACACGTGCGGCAGACCCCGTCGCCGCGTTCGAAGAGATTGCCGCCGAGCTCGACTAGAGACGGATGTATCCATGGATCAGGGAACGCTCTATGTCATATCGGGCCCTTCGGGAGCAGGCAAGGGGACGCTCGTCTCCGCATTGCTGAAAGAGTGCCCTCACATCGTGTTGTCGGTTTCCGCCACGACGCGTCAGCCCCGCGAGGGCGAGATTGACGGCGTGCATTATCATTTTCTCACCATCGAGGAGTTCGAGAACACCATCGAAGAGGACGGCTTCATCGAGTGGGCCAAGGTACATTCCAACTATTACGGCACGCCGCTCGCGCCCATCGAGGAACACCTCGCGAAGGGGGATACCGTCCTGCTCGAGATTGACGTCCAAGGCGCCTTCCAGGTACTCGATAAGATCCCGCAGGCCAAGCTCATTTTCATCGCTCCACCGTCAATCGAGGAGCTCGAGCGCAGACTGCGTGGCCGCGGGACCGAATCCGAGGAAGTCATCGCCCAGCGTCTTGCCAATGCGGCTGGCGAGATGGAGGCTGCGGATAGGTACGATTACGTCATCGTCAACGATGATGTGCAGGGGGCTACCAAAGAGCTCGCGCGCGTGTTAAAATGCTAGGTCGATTCAAAAACAACTCGTTCATTTGAGGAGCTTACCGCATATGTCTATTGTCGAACCACGTATTGACACCCTTCTCGATAAGACCCACGAAGACAAGTACCTGCTTTGCGCTATCGCTTCCAAGCGTGCGCGTGATATCAACGACATGATGCGTGGCCAGCGCGATCGTGCCGTCGCCCTGCAGTCTGTCAGCGAAATCGCCGAGTTCGCGGGTCGCAAGCCGCTATCTCTTGCCATGGAGGAGATTGCCCGTGGTGAGGTCTCCTACGACAAAACGGCCTTCATGAACGACAAGAGCTAGGAGGAGCGCTTGTTCGAGCGTATCTGCCTCGTTCATTATCACGAGGTCGGCCTCAAGGGTCGCAATCGTGCCTCTTTCGAGCACCGTCTCCTCAGCAACATGGAGGCGGCGCTCGTTGCTTTTGACACCAAGGAGATATGCCGTATCTCCGGGCATCTTCTCGTCGTGTTCGAAAATGCGGACGATCTTGAACCAGCTGCCCGGATTCTGCTGCAGGTTCCCGGCGTCGCACGCGTGTCACGTGGCTGGCGCTGCGCACGCGACCCCGAGGAATATAACCTTTGCGCCGAGCTCGCGATGATGGATTGCGGTGAGTTCGAGTCTTTCAAGGTCGTCGCGCGCCGCTCAAACACCGATTATCCCATCGACTCCATGCAGCTCAACCAACTCGTTGGGGCGCATCTATGCGCTTTTGCCCCCGACAAGAAGGTCAAGATGAAGGACCCGGACGTCAAGGTTCACGTCGAGATCATCCAGGGCAGCGCCTATGTCTTCTCGCGTAGCGATCGTGGCATTGGCGGCTTGCCCGTGGGAACGGCCGGCAAGGTCGTGAGTCTCATGTCCGGTGGTATCGATAGTCCCGTTGCCACCTGGAAGCTCATGAAGCGTGGCGCCGTCGTCGTGGGCGTCCACTTCTCGGGTGCCCCCGTGACCGATGACGCGAGCGAGTACATCGTTGATGACCTTGCGCATGCGCTTGCGCCGGCGGGTGGTATCGGCCGCATCTACACGATTCCCTTCGGTAACTACCAAAAGGCTATCGCAAGCGAATGTCCACCCAACTTGCGCATCGTACTCTACCGACGCCTCATGTTCCGTATCGCACAGGGTATCGCGCGCATCGAAAACGCGAAGGCGCTTGTCACCGGCGAGTCACTCGGTCAGGTTGCGAGCCAGACTCTCGAGAACATAGCCGCCGTCAATGCCGTTGTCGACATCCCGGTGCTGCGTCCACTCATCGGAAGCGACAAGCTCGAGATCATCGACGTCGCCAAGCAGCTCGGCACCTTCGAGATCTCCTCGCGTCCGGCTGATGACTGCTGCACGCTGTTCATGCCTCGTTCGCCCGAGACGCATGCGCGCATCAAGGATTGCGAGGCGGCCGAGGCCCTCGTGCCGATAGACGCATGGATCGACGAGATTCTCGATAATCTCAAGTACCGCGACTATCCCTGCCCATCGTACAAAGCGCCGCGTAAGATGCGGCGAGAGGGGAGTGACTGATGCATTCGAGCCAAGTTACGCTTCCCCTGCCCGACGGCATTGACCTTGCTCTCTTCTGCGGTCCCCAGGATGCCAATCTACGTGCCATCGAAGATCTCTTCGATGCGACCATCGCGTTGCGCTCCGATAGCATCGTCATGACGGGTGATGCCCTCGAGGTGCCACTCATCTCGGCGCTTGTCTCCGACCTTTTTGACATGGTCCAGGCTAACAAGGCGCCGACGGTCGAGGACATCCGTCGCGCCGTCGAGGTGCTGCGCAATTCCGATTACTCCCCGAGCTCCCTGCGCGAGGACATTCTGCTTACCTACCGCGGGCGCGCAATCCGTCCCAAGACGAGTGGCCAGAAGCGCTACTGCGATGCCATACGCGACAGCACCGTCACCTTTGCCATCGGTCCGGCTGGCACGGGTAAGACCTACCTCGCCATGGCAATGGCCATCGCCGCACTCAAGCGCAAGGAGATCGGTCGCATCATCCTTACGCGTCCCGTCGTTGAGGCGGGCGAGAACCTCGGTTTCTTGCCGGGTACGCTCGACGAGAAGGTCGATCCTTACGTACGCCCGCTCTATGACGCGCTCTTCGATCTGACCGACATGGAGAAGGGCAACCAGCTCATCTCGCAGGGTGTCATCGAGATCGCCCCCCTTGCCTTCATGCGCGGACGCACCTTCAATGACGCCTTTCTCATTCTCGATGAGGCGCAGAACACCACACCCGAGCAGCTCAAGATGTTCCTCACCCGTCTGGGCTTCGGCTCCAAGATGGTCGTCACGGGTGACATCACGCAAGTCGACTTGCCGGGTGGTGTCTCGGGTCTGCACGGCGTGCGCGACATCCTCAGTGATATCGATGAGATTTCCTTCATCGACTTGACCGGTGCAGATGTCGTGCGCCATAGCCTCGTTGCGCGTATCGTGCATGCGTATGACGAAGCAGCTCGCGGCGCGCGTAACGATTCCGGGAGGTCGAAGTAGCATGCTCGTGAACATAGACAGCCGTGGCGGTGCACTAACCTGGAATGACGCGGCTATCGAGAGGCTCGCGTGCTTCGCGCTCGAGTACATGGATGCTCCCGATGCCTGTGAGGTTTCGATTAGCTTGGTTGATGCGGATGAGATTCACGAGCTCAATCGCACGTACCGAGGCATTGACAAGCCCACCGATGTCCTTTCTTTCGAGTGCGATGACCCATGGGATACATACGAGCCGGGTACCCCCATCGAAATCGGTGATGTCGTCATCGCCCTGGATGTCGTTGATGGACAGCGTGCCCAATTTGGCACGAGTCTTGAGCAGGAGGCATCGCTCATGCTCGTGCACTCGTTGCTGCATCTCCTCGGCTACGATCACATCGACGAGACCGAGGCGCTCGAGATGGAGGCGCTCGAGAAGGAGATTCTCGACGCCTATGGTCTGACGGGGATACGCTGATGAAGAACCAGTCACAAGCCAAGAGCTTCGCCGTTGCGTTCGTGGGTATTGGCAGGGCCTTCATGAGCGAGGTTCACATGAAGGTGCATCTCGTCTTCGCGCTCATGGCACTCATCGCCTGCTGGGTCTTGCAGGTCGAACCTTGGGGCTGGTGTGCCGTCATCGTTTGCATTGGGATGGTCGTATCCGCCGAGGTGCTCAACACGGCAATGGAAGCGTTGTGTGACAAGGTGAGCCCCGATTATGACCACCTTATCGAGATAGCCAAGGACGCGGCCGCAGGCGCCGTGCTCGTACTCGCGATTACCTCGGTTGTCGTCGGCCTCATCGTCTTCATCCCGGCGCTCATGAAATTCATTGCGTAATAAGGAGAGACCATGTCCGATCTGGATGAGATGCTCAAAGCTGCAGGCATTGCCGATGATGCGTATGCGGCAGTCGATCCCGAGACCTTTCGCAGCGGCTTCGTGACGCTCGTCGGTCGGCCCAATGCGGGCAAGTCAACATTGCTTAACCATATCATGGGCACAAAGCTCGCCATCACATCGCGTACGCCCCAGACCACGCGTCACCGCTTCCGCGCAGTATACGATACCGATGACATGCAGATGATCATCGTCGACACGCCGGGCATCCACAAACCGAAGGACGCCTTGGGTGCCGAGCTCAACGAGTCAGCCCTGCAGGCGCTGGCGGATGTCGATGTCGTCGCCTTCCTCATCGACGCATCGCAGCCTGTCGGTACGGGGGATGAGTGGATTGCCAACCACATAAACGAGCTTTCGTGCCACAAGATCCTTGTTATCTCCAAAGCCGACCTCGTCAAGAAACCCGTCATCGCCGAGCGCCTTGAGCAGGCACGTGGCCTGTGCGACTTTGATGCCGAGGTCGTCGTTTCCGCCAAGCACAACCGTGGTCTCGACGACTTCGTCGACGCCGTCTACGATCTGCTTCCGGCAGGTCCACGCTGGTTTCCCAAGGATACGGGTGTCGATCTTTCCGACGAAGTGCTCATCGCCGAGTTCATTCGCGAGAAGATCCTGCGTTCGACCTTCGATGAGGTTCCCCATTCGGTCGGTGTCGTTGTCGAGGACATCGAGCGCATCGAGGACCGGCGCCTCATGCGTATCTGGGCGGTCATATATGTCGAGCGCGATAGCCAGAAGGGCATCATCATCGGTGCCAAGGGCAGCAAGATCAAGCAAATCGGCATGCAGGCGCGTGAGGATCTCGAGCGCATCTTTGGCTGCCAGGTGCATCTCGACCTCACGGTGAAGGTCAAGAAGGACTGGCGTCAGAACGCCGCGCAGGTCAGGAAATTTGGCTATGGCGAAGGCCTATAACGAGCGCTGCATCGTCCTCAAGCACACGAAGCTTGGAGAGACCGACGTCATCGTCACCATGCTCGGCGGGGACGGACGTCAGATACGAGCCGTTGCCAAGGGGTTGCGCAAGCCCGGCAACCGCATTGGGGCGCGCCTCGAGTTATTTGCCGAGGCAGATTTGCTCTTGCATGAGGGGAAGTCCCTCGACATCGTGCGCGAGGTCAAAACGATTGCCACAAACGCGTCGATACGCGAGGAGCTTGAGCGCACGGCAGCTGCAAGCGTCGAGACGGAGTTCCTCGAAAAGGTCGGGCGTGAGGGCGTTGTCCTGGGTGAGCGTATGTACGAGATGAGTGCGGCGTCGATGCGCACCATAGCTGAGCTACCGGCACGTAAGGCAGCATTCATCGCAGCGGCCTTTCTCTTCAAGGCGATGGCCATGCAGGGCTTTGCACCCGCGACGCGCGAATGTGCGCTCTGCGGAACGTCCATCGAGCAGGTGAAAGCCTTCGACGTGAGCTATGGAGGCGCGCTCTGCGATGATTGCCTTGGGCGACTCGGGATCTGCACGACCATCGACTCGCGGGCTGCGGCTTGGATCGAGGCTTTGCTGTTCTCGACCTTCGCTCAGATTGCCGGTATCGATTCCTATCCCGAAATCGAACTGCTCGATCTTGCCCACATGTGGGTGTGCGAGCATGCGGGCTTCGAGCTCAAGAGCATTGCCTTTCTCAAGACGTTGCTGATGGGATGAATGTGTCAAGGGGTCAGACCCCCTGACACATTCACGGCGAATTCATGCTTCACCTACACCGCAATTAGGCTACAATGCCACGGTACGAAACTTTACTACGCTAGAGTGATGTAGGGAGAGAAAGATGAAGAAGAAACTCATAACGATTGCGCTTGCATGCTGCATGCTCTGTTTTGGCGCCCTTGCCCTGACAGCATGCGGTGGTAGTGCTGCATCTTCGAGCAGCGCGGCTGGAAATAACGCACCTGAAGACAACGTCTTCATTGTCGGTTTCGATCAGAGCTATCCGCCGTATGGCTTCAAGGACACCACGACGGGCGAATTCACCGGTCTCGATCTCGATCTTGCCAAGGAGGTTTGCGATCGTAACGGCTGGACCTTCCAGGCCGAGCCGATTGACTGGGATGCCAAAGACGCGCTCATCAACCAGGGCAACATCACCTGCATCTGGAACGGTTTCACCTACGAAGGCCGTGAGAACGATTACTCCTTCACCGACATGTACATGATCAATGGCCAGGTCATCGTCGTGAAGGCTGACAGCGGTATCAACTCGCTTGCCGATCTTGCCGGTAAGACTGTCATGACGCAGGTCGATTCCGCCGCCCTCGAGGTACTCGATGGCGATGAGAAGGGCCTGCAGGATACCTTCGCCGGTGGCAAGGTCGAGACGATCGGCGATTACAATAATGCCTTCATGCAGCTCGAGAGCGGTATGGTCGATGCCGTTGCCTGCGACCTGTCCATCGCGCAGTATCAGATGGCCGCCAAGCCGGGCGTGTTCAAGATGCTTGACGAGCAGCTCTCCAGCGAGCATTATGCCGTTGCCTTCAAGAAGGGCAATGATGGCCTCGCCAACCAGGTTACCGCGACGCTAAAGGAGATGGACGCCGACGGTACGGTCAAGGAGATTTGCGAGAAGTACTCTGCTGACGGTATCAGCTACGAGAACTGGTGCCTGGGCAAGTAAGCCTGCTTCATATCCTGGAACCTGCGGGGCGGTCGTCTTGAGGCCGCCCCGTCGTACGCTGTAGACGAGGTGATGCGTGTGGATCCTGCATTCATGCAGATGATGTCCGTGGTCCTGCCCGATCTTGGGGCGGGTTTTGTATTGTCGCTCGAGATATTCGTCGTGACGCTTGTCGGAGCGCTACCGCTTGGCATCGTCATTGCCCTTGCCCGCATGAGCAAGTTCAAGCCGCTTTCACTCGTGGCTCGTGTCTACATCTCGTTCATGCGCGGAACGCCCCTCATGCTCCAGCTCATGGCCCTCATGTTCGGCCCGTATTACCTCTTTGGCATTAACATGGGCTCGGGCTGGAAGTTCGGGGCCTGCGCAATTGGCTTCATTCTCAACTACGCGGCCTATTTTGCCGAGATCTATCGCAGCGGTATTCAGTCCATTCCCGTCGGTCATTACGAAGCGGCCGAAGTACTCGGCTACTCGCGTGCACAGACATTCTTCTACATCGTCTTGCCGCAGGTCATCAAGCGCATATTGCCGGCGATGGGCAACGAGATCATCACCCTGGTCAAGGACACCTCACTTGCCTTCGTGCTCGGCATCGCCGAGATGTTCACCGAGGCAAAGGCTCTTGCCGCGTCCTTCGTGTCCATGATTCCCTACGTCATTGCCGCAATCATCTACTGGGTCTTCACGCTCGTCGTCGAGTTCATATTGAACAAGGCCGAGAAGAAGCTCGCGTACTACCATGACTAGGGGAGAGGAGATAGCACCCATGTCCAAGGAGATTCTCTCCCTCAAGAACGTCGAGAAGAGCTTTGGCGACACGATGGTCCTCAAGGACATTAGCCTCGAGGTCACGCAGGGCGAAGTCGTGAGCATCATCGGATCGTCCGGTGGTGGCAAATCGACGTTGCTTCGCTGTGCGACGTTGCTTGAGACCTTCGAGCGCGGTTACCTGGCCTACGAGGACATCGTCGTTGCCAAGCCCGGACCCGATGGCCGAGCGGTCTATGCAGACAAGGCCACGCTCAAGAAGGCGCGCTCGAAGTTCGGCCTCGTGTTCCAGAACTTCAACCTCTTTCCGCATCGCACGGTGCTGCAAAACGTCATGGATGCGCCCGTACGCGTGCAGAAGATCGACAAGGAGCAGGCCCGTACCATGGCACTCGAGCTTCTCGAAAAGTTTGGCTTGGCTGGCAAGGAGGACATGGTGCCCAATGAGCTTTCGGGCGGTCAGCTCCAGCGTGTCGCCATTGCCCGCGCGTTGTGCACGAAACCTGACATTCTCTTCTTTGACGAACCCACGAGCGCACTTGACCCCGAGCTCACGCAGGACGTACTCAAGATCATCCGCGACCTCGCCGAGGAGCACATGACCATGGTCATCGTCACGCACGAGATGACCTTCGCACGTGACGTCTCGGATCGCGTCATCTTTATGGACAAGGGCGTGATCGTCGAAGAGGGTTCGCCCGAACAGGTCATTGACCATCCGCAACACGAGCGCACGAAGAGTTTCCTGCGGAAGATTTACGACTAATACGCACGTGTGCAATTGCCGCGAGGCAAGTTGCTATGGTACGGTTGCACGGTTTGAAAATGAGCGTTGTTTTGTTGGTTAGAGTAGTAAGGGAGAGAGATGTTTAAGGGAAAGTTATCTAAGGTTCTCGTGCTTGGCGTTGCTTGCGTTGCCGTTGTGGGCATGCTTGCGCTGAGCGCATGCGGCGGCGGCTCTCAGTCGAGCTCCGCAAGCTCCAGCTCCGCTGTCTCAGACGAGTACAAGCTCGTCACCCCTGGCACCCTCACGGTTGCCACGAGCCCTGATTATGCTCCGATGGAGTATCAGGAGAACGGCGAGATCAAGGGCTATGACATCGCCCTTATCAAGGAGATCGCCAAACAGCTCGGCCTCACCGCCGACGTTCAGAACCAGGCCTTCGATTCGCTTGTAACCCAGGTTGCCGGTGGCAAGACCTTCGATTGCGCGATTAGCTCCATCACCATCAGCGACGAGCGTGCCGAGCAGGTTGCCTTCACTGATGCATACTATGATTCCAACCTCGCGATTGTGGTCCTCAAGGGTTCTGACATCACGAGCCGCGACATGCTCAACGGCCAGCCCATCGGTGCTCAGTCCGGTTCTTCGGGCGAGGATTGGGCCAAGGAGAACCTGAAGGACTCCGACTACACGCCGTTCCAGGAGACGCCGGACATGCTCGCTGCCCTGCGCACGGGCAAGCTCAAGGCCGTCATCTACGACGAGCCTGCTGCCGCATACAACATCGCGCATGAGTATGACGATTGTGACATCCTCGAGGTCATTCCGACGGGCGAGCAGTACGGCATCATCGTGAACACCGATAACGTCGCACTGGCCGAGGCTATCAACAACGCTATCGCCGAGCTGCAGGCCAACGGCACCATCGCCAGGCTTCAGACGGAGTGGTTCGGCGCGGCAAAGTAACCCGTTTTCGAACTGACCGATTTCTCTTCGGCATTAATAAGGCAAGGGCGTATAATTCGTCCTTGCCTTATTTGTTTTATGCATATTTATGGGAGATTCATTCATATGTCATCGTATCTAAAGCCCATGCTCAAGCATGCGCTCGTGACGGCACTTGCGCTTTCGCTCGTGCTGACCTTCGTCTCGCCGCTTCTCGCCGGCGCCATGTCCGTCGATGTGACCACGGCCAAGAGCAACGAGACAGGCACCGGCAAGGTACTTGGCGGTGAGCCGACGCGCGTCACCTGGGAAGCGCTCGTCGGTGATGGCGAGCAGGTCTCATCCGTGCGTGTCGAGCTTCCCGAGGGCTCCTCGATTACCGATGACTCGTCGGTCAAGTTGACGGTGCTCGAGGGCACGACGCGTCTGAGCCCCGAGAACACCACGACCATGAACAAGGGCGATGCCTCGATTGACGTGAGCTTCTCCGTGCCGCTGCAGCCAGGCCAGCGTCTGCGCCTCGAAATGTACAAGGTGTCGCTGCCCAACGTGAATGGCGAGGTCACGCTTTCCGGAACGTATACGCTGGCAAACGGTCAGACCCTCGATTTCGCGCCTTCGCCCGCCATCGAGGTCACGCACGCTTCGACGGCCGAGAAGATCTCCACCTGGCTCGGCGAGCAACCGGCTGTCCAAGCCTGGAACTCGGTCACCTTCTTGCGCCTCTTCTTCCAGCCCGAGCTCATCGTCTCCTCGATTCCCGTCGTGGCCGTCGGTTGGCTCATCTCCCTCGGCCTCGTGCTTGTGGGCTTTCCGCTGGCCATCCCCATTGGCCTCATCGCCGCGTTCATGAAGATAGCCCGCGCGCGCATTCTGCATATCCTTGCCGCCATCTATACCGGCGTCGTGCGCGGTACGCCGCTCTTCTTGCAGATCTACATCGCGTTCTTCGGCCTGCCGCTGCTTGGCATTGACATCAACCAGTACGTGCTTGCCATCGTGGTGCTCGCGGTTAACTCGGGCGCCTATCTCTGCGAGATATTCCGTGCGGGCATACAATCGGTACCTAAGGGCCAGTTCGAGGCGGCTCGCTCGCTTGGCATGACCGGCCCGCAGACGATGTTCTACGTCATCATTCCCCAGACCATCCGCCGGGTTATCCCGACCATGACAAGCGAATTCATCCTGCTCTACAAGGACACCTCGCTGCTTGCGGCCGTCGGCGTCATGGAGCTCATGCTCTACTCCCGCTCCATCGTCTCGCTTACCGGCAACATGACGCCCTACATCGTTGCGGCATGCTTCTACCTCATTGTCACGTTGCCGCTTATCCGCGTTGTGGGTAGTCTCGAGAAGCGTCTTGCGCTTGCGGATTCGGGTGGCACCGCTCCCAAGAAAAAGACCCGCAAGAACCGTCGTGGCGCGTTTAGCCAGATGTGCGAGGAAATCGCCGACAGCACTGACGATGCACGCGACGAGCTTCAGGAGCAGACGCGCCTCGAAGCCGGTCTTACCGGTGACCTTTCGTCAAAGGACATGGAGCAGGCTATCGACGAGCTCCAAGAAGAGGTAGCTCGCGATGCTCAACTTGATTCCACCGAAGAGAGGGGAGGCGCGCGATGAGCGGACAGGATTCCATGATTTCGATCCAGCACCTCTCGAAGAGCTTCGGCGACAACGAGGTCTTGAAGGATGTCAATATCGAGGTCGCCAAGGGTGAGGTCGTTGTCGTGCTCGGTCCTTCGGGTTCGGGCAAGTCGACGATGCTGCGTTGCATCAACCTGCTCGAGAAACCCACGGGTGGTCACATCTTCATCGAGGGCAAGGAAATCACCGACCCGAAGACCGACGTGAACAAGCTCCGCGAGCACGTGGGCATGGTGTTTCAGCAGTTCAACCTCTTTCCGCAGCTCACGGCACTCAAAAACGTCATGCTCGCCCAACGCAAGGTGCTCAAGCGTTCTAAGGAGGAGGCAGAGCGCATCGCTCATTTCGAACTCGACCGTGTCGGGCTGGGCGATCGCGCCGATTACTTCCCCGCGCAACTGTCCGGCGGCCAGCAACAGCGCGTCGCCATTGCGCGCGCCTTGGCGATGGAGCCCCACGTGATGCTCTTCGACGAGGCCACAAGCGCTCTTGACCCCGAGCTCGTACGTGGTGTTCTCGATGTCATGCGTTCCCTTGCAGAGGAGGGCATGACTATGGTCGTCGTCACGCACGAGATGCAGTTCGCCAAGGATGTGGCAGATCGCGTCATCTTCATGGAAGGTGGCGTCGTCGTCGAGGAGGGTACGCCCGACGAGGTCTTCAACCATCCCAAGCACGAGCGTACGAAGAACTTCCTCGGACATATTCAGTGATGCTCTACAAGTTTCTCATCGTCCTGGCTACCCTGATTTGGGGCAGCTCGTTCGTCATTGTCAAGGATACGACCGACGCCGTCTCTCCGGCATGGATTCTCGTCGTGCGCTTTGGCCTGGCGGCGCTCATCCTTGCGTTGGTGTATCTCAAGAAGCGCGAACTCTATCTTCGCAAGGATTACATTGCTCTCGGAGCGCTCTTCGGCTTTCTGCTCTTCATGGGCTATTATCTGCAAACCATTGGCATCACGGATACGACACCGGGCAAGAACGCCTTTCTGACGGGAACGTACTGCGTCATGGTGCCGTTCTTTGCCTGGGGCATATCCAAGCGTCGTCCGCACGCCTTCAATATCGTTGCTGCCTTCATGTGCGTCATCGGCATCGGACTCGTGAGCCTCGGATCGGGCTTTTCGATGAGCTTCGGCGACTTGCTCACCTTATGTTGTGCGGTTTTCTACGGCCTGCACATCTGCTTTGTCTCGAAGTTCTCGCAAGATAGGGACATCTACGTGCTGACGATGTGGCAATTCTTTTTCGTCACGGTTTTCTCGCTGTGTTCGGGGGCTATCTTCGAGCAGCCTCCGCACTGGGAAACGCTGTCGTGGGAGACCTGGGCAAGCCTGCTCTATCTGGGCATTGCTTGTACCGCGCTCGCCTTGCTCTTCCAGAACATCGGCCAGCAAAAGCTCCCGCCTTCGACTGCTTCGCTGCTTCTATCGCTCGAATCGCCCTTTGGCGTGGCGTTCAGCGTCGCTTTGGGTGCAGAGGTGCTGACGGGGCGCATGGTATGCGGTTTCGTGCTGATCTTCGCGGCTATCTTGGTCTCCGAGCTTGCTCCCGGCTTGCTTGCCAAGCGCAAACCGAAATGATTTTCTGCCAGCGCGTAGGGAAGTCGCTTCGCTCCGAAGGTCGCTTCCCGACAGCTGCGCTTCGTGGGGGGGCGTCGGGCAGGCCACTCGCCTCGATGGTCGCTCCCCGACGGCCCACTTCGTGGTCCTTTCGGCTCGCTCCCTTAGACCTCGGCTCGACGGCCTGTCCGACGCTAGGTTACTTGCTATTCTTTTAGTTAGTAGATGCTTCGTAGAGCGCGATGAGTGCGCCGATGGAGACGTCCTGCGAGTACTTCGCGCGCGCGTAGGCGGCGACTTCGTTGCGGTCGAAGCTGATCTCGTCATCGAGCACGAGCTGCACCTCGCGTGCGAGGTCCTCGGGATTCTCGGTCTGGAAGAGCAGGCCCACCTGTGGCGTGATGATATCGAGGGGGCCACCTTCGTCGCTCGCGATGACGGGGGCACCGCACGCAAGCGCCTCGATGGCGACGAGCCCGAATGCCTCGTTGCGTGAGGTGAGCAGTGACACCGTAGCGCAGCTGTACAGGCGACGTAGCACCTCGTGCGGCTGGTTGTGCAAGAAGTAGACGTGCTTGAGTCCGAGCTGGGTGGCAAGCGCGGTCATCTCGTCGAAGAGTTCGCCATCGCCGGCAAGTAGGGTTGCGACACCATCTCGCTCGTATAGTGCGGCTGCATTGAGCAGTATGTCGATGCCCTTGAAGTACGTGAACTTGCCCGCAAACGATACGATGCTGTCGTAGTCGCCTTCGATGCCGAAGTGGTCGAGCACTTCGTGCACGCTGCAGGCCTCCGGATAGAACATTGTGGGGTCGTAGCCGTTCTGGATGAGATGAACCTTCTCGGGGTCGCCGAAGAGTTTCTCCACGAGCGCGGCGCTGTCCTTCGAGATGGCGATAACGGCACTGGCGGTGTCAAACGCCTTCTTCGCCTGTTCGCGAAAGCGTTCTGACTTTTCGAAACCGATCAGGTCTGTGCCATGGGCGGTGATCACGAGCGGTATGCCGTAATCGGCTGCATAGCTTGCCTGGACCCAAATATGGCCGCAATGGATGACGTCGGGATCGAAAGCGGCAATCTCGTCTTCGATGGCAGCACGAAATGCGGCCTCATAGGCGGCCATCTGCGCGTCATCGAGCTCGTAGAAGGTCGTGACGCTTCGCGGATGGGTGGTGAAGCACGGAAAGTCGAAGTCCAGTGCCTCGTCGACGCAGGAATCGAAGTAGACGGGATGCAGGCGCACGCCGCCCGTCTCGAGCTCGGCAAGCTCCTTGTTCTCGGGCATAATGATGCAGACCTCGTGACCCCTTGCGAACGAGCGCGCGGGCGATGTTGATCGTGTAGACGCCGCTGCCCGAGCCCTGGAGTGGAAAATGGTTCATGAGTAAGATGCGCATGCCGTAATCCTCTCTTCGCATAGCCAACGTCTAATTATACGTTTTTATTGCATGTGATGGACCTGACATGGGCTTACCAATGCATGCAAGGCGTGCTATCCTCTCTGCGGCAAAATGATGACAGAAGCATTCGAATACGGTTTTATCTCATATGAACGAACACAAAGCAGAAACTCCTATGCCCGATCAGAAAAAACTCGAGAAGCGCGAGGAAAAGGGGGAAGACAAGGTCACCCGTATGGGCACGGCGCCCATTGGCAAGCTCATGCTCGAGTTCTCCATTCCCGCCGTCGCAGCCGTCGTCCTCAATTCGCTCTACAACGTCATCGACTCGATCTTCCTCGGGCAGGCCATGGGCGAAATCGGCCTTGCCGCAACACAGGTCGCGTTTCCCATCATGACCATCGTCAACGCGTTTGCGATTCTCGCGGGTAACGGCGGAAATTCACTCGCGGCCATCTTGCTCGGCGAGGGACGCAAGGATGATGCCGAGCGCGCGCTTGGAAATTCCGTGACGGTCATGATCATCGTGTCCATTGCCGCGGCCATCTACGCGACGTTCTGGATCGACCCTCTCCTCATCCTCGTGGGCGCAACCGACGTGACGCTTCCGTATGCGCGCACCTTCATCCAGATCATCATCTACGGCATGATGATCTGCAACATCAGTTTTGGCGTGAACAACTTCATCCGTACGGCGGGCGCTCCCAACTTGGCGCTTTGGACGACGGTCGTGGGAACGGTCGTCTGCATCGCTCTCAACTACGTATTCGTGCTCGTGCTCGGTTGGGGCGTGGCGGGCTCGGCGAGCGCGACGATCATCGGCCAGGCTGTCACGGCGGTCATCGTGCTGTGGTATTTCGTCTCGTCTCGCTCATCGGCGCCTTTCAAGCTCCACCTGCGCAATCTCGCAATAGACCCCAAAATCTGCAAGCGCCTCATCGAGCTTGGTTTGGCTCCTTTCGGCTTGCAGGCGGCAATGGCCGTGACGCAGGTCATCAGCAACATGTTGCTCGCCTCGCTCGGCGCGGCTGACCCGATCGGCGTCGATGGCGCACTCGCGAGTATTGGCGTCGTCTCAAAGATCACGGGCGTCGTCTTCTTCCCGGCCCTTGGCATCGCGATTGCGGCACAACCCATACTCGGCTTCAACACGGGTGCGCGCAAGTACCGGCGCGTCCTCAGGACGCTCTACGTCGCCTTGGGGGCGGCAACGGCGATTCTGACGGTGTTCTTCGTGCTCATTCACGTATTTCCCGAGCAGATTATCTCCGTGTTCGGCATCGAATCTTCGCTCATGAGCTTTGCGGTGTGGGCGCTCATCGTGCAGACTGCGCTCATTCCGCTCATTTCCGTCCAAGTTATCAGTTCGAACTATTTTCAGGCTACCGGCCAGCCGCTTAAGTCGGCGTTTCTTTCGCTCACACGTCAACTCATCTTTTTGCTCCCCGCGTTTCTCATTACCCCAACGCTTATTCCAAGTCTCTTTCCGGGGATGACACCGCTCATGGGCTACTGCTTTGCGTTCCCGGTTGCCGACGGTCTCTCGGTCCTGCTTTCGGCCGTTCTCATCATCGCCGAGGTTCGCAAGCAACATCGTCGTATTGCGGATGTCGAGGCAAAGGGCGCGGTGACACAATAACGTGCAGTTACAGTAATGGCACGCCGTCGGGGCCGAAGATGACGGGGGACAGATGACGGGGGACGGGGCGGATTCTAGCGGTCATTGCACGCATGGAAAGGATGTGGTGCAATGG
>OLOX01000474.1_pt1 | contig 42300 bp, 30 predicted proteins | sample 1672091 | NCBI WGS metagenome assembly OLOX01 (sample SAMEA3136644, study PRJEB25190) | human gut metagenome | reverse complement strand
ATGATGGAGTCGGCGCGGGCCAGCGCCTCGCGCGTAGACGCGGGGGTGCAGCCGGTGAGTACGGCGCCGGTGAGGGCGAGGAGTATGAGAAGTGTGCGGATAAGGATGGCCATGCCTGTGTGTCAGTGTCAGTTCTTTCGGTGATATTGGCTGATGGCGCGGTCGTATGTGTCCATGACTTTGTCGGCGAATGTCCGGCGGTCGAACCGGGCTATCCACCGCCGTCCCTCGGCCACCATGCGGCTGCGCAGGGCGGGGTCGCCGAGGAGCGCCGTGGCCGCATCGGCAAACCGGCGGGGCGAATCGGGATCGACATAGATTGCGCCGGGACCTCCGGCCTCCTCGAGGCACGATCCTGTGGCGGCGATGACGGGGGTACCCGAGCCTATGGCCTCGAGCAGCGGGAGGCCGAATCCCTCGTAGCGCGAGGTGTAGGATGCTGCGGTGGCCAGCGTATATAGTGCCGGGAGGTGTGATGTCGGGACACCGTGGAGCCTCATCACCCTGTCGCCGAGACCAAGGGCCTCGATGCGGCAGTCGAGCAGATGGCCATAGCTGTTGCGCTCGCGCCCCACGGTGACGAGCCTGACGTCGGGCGGGAGCATGGGGAGCGCCTCAACGGCAAGTAGCTGGTTCTTGCGTTGCTCGAGGGTGCCGACACTGACTATATACCGTTCGGGGAGGTGATAGAGCGCCTTCACCTCGTCGAGTGTCTCGCGCGTGACGGGGCGCGAGAACAGCGGGTCGCATCCCTGATATATGACGTCAATTCTGTCGTCGGGAATGCCATAGAGCTCGATGATGTCGGCCTTGGTGCGCTCGCTGATGGCGATGACCCTTGTGGCGGCGCGGGCGGCATGGCGGAACTTGAGGTCGTAGAGCAGTCGGTCGACGGGCTTGTAGTTGTCGGGTATGCGGCGGAAGATGAGGTCGTGGATGGTGACCACCGATGGGATGCCGGCACGGCTGATGTCGAAGGGAAGCTCGTTGCTGAGGCCGTGATATATCGCGGCACCGTCGCGGCGCAACTGTGGGGCGAGTCCGCCAAAATGCCGCCATATCGGTCCGAGCATGCGTGCGCCCGCGGTGTCGGGTGTCACGGGGCGCACATCGGGCAGACGGCACACGTCGGGCAGGGTGGCGGGGAGCTTGCGGGCGTAGAGCAGGTAGTCGTTGTCGGGATATGCCTCGGCGAGCGCGCCGACGGCATAGCGGCTGTAGTTGCCGAGCCCGGTGTGGTTGAAGAATGCGCGCTTGGCGTCGAGGGCTATTCTCATCTTTATGGCGGTGTGGGGTGGTTGTGAAGGTATCAGCGTCTGTCGAGGTCGCTGTATATGGTCTGGAGGATGGATTTCATGATGCGTATGCGCGCGGGGTCGTCGTCCCCCTCGATGATGCGGTCGAGCTGTGTGTCGTACGACGTATGGCCCGTGGCGTCAGACACCATAATGCCGTTCTGGAATATGTGCAGCCCGAATGGCCGCAGGTAGGTGTCGGCGAGCACGTCGCGGCTGAAGGGGAAATCCTCATGCCCTATGCCGAGCTGCCCGAGCAGCGTGGCGGCGATGTCGGTCTGGCTCATCAGGGTGTCTATCACCGCGTGCTCCTTCACGGCCCCACCTGTTAGCAGCAGGGGGATGTGCGAGTGGTCGCTGTAGTCTGTGACGGGGCGGGGGAGGTTGAGGCTATGGTCGGCCACGACGACAAGAAGCAGGTTGTCCCACAACCCCTCCTCGCGCAGACTGGCGGTGAGCTCGCCCAGACAGTGGTCGGTATAGGCGAAGGCGTTGTCGACCCTGTCGTCGAGACGGCTGTAAGGGACATCGAACGGCTCGTGCGAGCTGAGGGTCTGCAGGGTGACGAGCCATGGCTCCTTCCGCTCGCGGGTCAGGCGCCGCATCTCGCGCAGGGTGCGCTCCATCATGGGGCCGTCGTGTACGCCCCACTTGCATGAGGCGTCAGACGACGGCATATCGCTCTGGCTCACCAGCGTGTCGTGGCCTGAGGCGAGATAATAGTCGTTCTTGTGCATTATCGACAGGTCGCCGCCGTGGATGGCCATGGTGGTGTATCCGTTGTCGTGCAGGGTGCGGGCGAGTGCCGGAAGGCCGGGCAGCTTGCGTGTGTGGCGTATGATGCTTGTGGTGGGCTGGGCCGGGTAGCCGCCGAGGATGTTGACCAGGCCGCGGTCGGTGCGGAAGCTCCCGGCGGTGCAGCGGGTGAAGATGACCCCCTCGCGCGCCAGAGTGTCGAAATGTGGCGTCACCCCCTCCTTGCCACCCGTGGCCGAGCTGAATCCGGCGCCGAAGCTCTCCCATATCACTATCAGGACGTTGGGGCGGTCTGTACGCAGCAGGTGTCGCAGGGGTGTGCCCGCGACGGGGAAGAGGCCGTCGAGCGCGGCGGCACGCTCGGCCTCGGGATAATAGCGGAATGTGTCGCCGAAATCCTCGCGTGTGGTGAGCGAGTAGATCATCTGGAACCCCGGATTGAGGGCCCAGTGGTTGAGGAACTGATTGCTGCTGAAATAGACCACGCTCGGGTTGCGCGGTCGTATGCCCAGGCCGCGTGTGGTGAGGAAGAGGACGGCACCGGCCACGGCGAACGTCAGTATCACAGCCATATACCCCCACCAGGGGAGTGAGGTGTCGGGGAATGGAGCGATGCGTATGACGAGCCCTGTGACCCACTGCACTGCCGCAAAGAATGTGGCCGACACCGCGAGCCACGCGCCTGTGGCGGCGGCAAGATAGCCCCCCGACACGCTTGCGGTGGCGCCGCGCAGCGAGTGCAGGTAGGCGAAAACCGACGAGTCTATCTTGAATTTCCAGAAGCTGTATAGCACCGTGTCGGCGGTGACGAGGAGGCCGAGCGCGAGGGCCAGGATGATATTGAGGCCCGTCATGACGCCGTGGATGCCGATTGCGGGGACCAGCGTGCAGAGTGTGGCCACGATGAGCACGGGCATGGCGAGATATGAGGCCATCACGGCATCTGAGACCGTGCCGTGGCTGTAGGCGGCCACGACGTCGCGCCACCCGACGGGACGGGCGGTGAGACGTCGGTTGAAGAGTGCGAAGAGGGGCTTCTGCACCACGGCGAACCATGCCATGCACATCAGCCACCACGCGGAGGTGAGTATGACTGACGAGAGCATCAGAGTTCGGTGGTGTTATCGGGTTTTACGGTAATGACATCGAGTACGCGGCTGACAATCATGTCGGGCGATATGCCGTGCATGCATTCGAAATGTTCGCGCGGGCATGTGGGCTTTCCGGCTACCGAGCATGGCTGGCACTCGAGCCCAAGGCACACGGCGTTGGCTGGATTCTGGCGGTAGGCCATGAATCCGCAGGCCGGGGTGGTGCTGCCCCATACCGACACGACGGGTGTCCCGGCCAGCGACGCCATGTGCTGGTTGGCCGAGTCCATACTAACCATCGCGTCGAGGCGGTTCATCAGCGCAAGCTCATCCTCGATGCTGAATTTGCCTGCCACCGAGTGTATGCGCCTGTTGTCGTTGGCCCATGCGTGGAGGTCGTTGGCCTCCTGCCCGCGCGAGCCGAACAGGTAGACGTTGACCCCCTGCGCCGCCAGCTTGCGGGCCACGGCGCGTATCATCTCGGGGGGATATGTCTTGTTGTAATATCTCGCGAAGGGGGCAATCCCCACCGCGGGGTGCTGTGGTTCGAAGGGGGGCGAGGCGGGAACCTGTTCGAACAGCGAGCGGAATGTCAGTTCGACCGGATAGCCCAGCCGGGCGAACACGTCGGCATACCGGTCGCAGTAGTTGCGCTGTGGCACCTTGTCGCTGAAGAGGTGCCTGCGCGCGGCGCGGGTCTTGTCGACCATCGCAACCCTCACGCCCCGGGCAAGGAACCATGCGTCGATGATCCACGACCGCAGCACGTTGTGAAGGTCGGCCACACATCCGGGCCTGAGCCGAGCCAGCTCGCCAAGCAGACGCATGGTGCCTATGACACCCTTGTGGCGCCCCGCGAGGTCTGCGGCAACGACATGGACGTTGGCGGGCGCGTTGATGAACAGCCGGGCAAAGAAGGGACGTGTCACCACGTCGATCCTCAGCTCGGGATACTGGCGCGCCACCGAGTAGATGACCGGGATGGTCATGGCGACGTCGCCGAGCGCCGACAGCCTTATGACCAGCATATCAGAGGGCCTTGAGATATGCCTCGACGCCGGCGATGTCCTTGCGGTTGTCTACGCTCAGGCTCTTGCAGTGACAGTTGTAGTAGTAGATGGGCATGTGGTTCTCGAGAAAGCGGAACGAGTCGTTCTCCTCGATTTTCTCGATGGGGCCGCGGGGGGTGTTGTGATAGAAGTCGAGCGCCTTGCGTGTGAAGGCACCGACGCCCACGAACTTGTGGAACACGTAGTCCATGGCTCCCTTGGGATAGGGGATGGGCGAGCGCGAGATGAAGAGGCAGCGGTCGTCGGCTGCGGTGACAATCTTGAGGTTGGTGGCGTCGACGACCTCGACGGGATTGGTGAAGTCGGTCATCAGGTTTGACACGAAGAAATCGCCGGGCTTGAGGCCGTCGGGGACACACTGCACGATGGCGTCGCGGGTCAGCAGGGGCTCGTCGCCGTTGACCATGACGTAGAGGTCGGCCTCGATGCGTGTCGAGACCTCATAGAGGCGCTCTGTCGCCGTGTCGTGGTCAGAGCGGGTCATCATCACCTCGGCGCCGAACTGCTCGGCTGCCGCCTTGATTTTCTCGCTGTCGGTGGCCACGATGACGCGGTCAAACATCTCGACCTCCTTGCAGTGCTCATAGACCCACTGTATCATGGGTTTGCCGAGGATGAGGGCGAGGGGTTTCTCGAAGAATCGGGTTGACTCGGCACGGGCCGGGATTACGCATATTATTTTCATTGTGCGGATATATTCTGTGATTGGTTGGATGATTCGTTGTCTTGTGCGGGGGTAGGGGCCGGTGTGGTCCATTTCCACCTGCGGTGCGACCACAGCCACAGTCCCGGACGGCGGCGTATGGTCTGCTCGAGCATGCGCAGATACTCGCGTGTATAGGGTGAGTCCTCGGTGGGGTCGGAGGGCACTATCGGCTTGAATGTAAGCCTGTAGTGGCCGCGACGGGGTTTCTCGATATCGAGATAGAGATATGCGGCGTTGATGCGCTTGCCTATCTCCTCGCCCCCGGGGTTGAACTGCGTGCGCTGGTTCAGGAAGGTCATCTCGTGGTGCGAGACGCGCTCGTTCGACCTGTGGTCGGCTATGAAGCCGCAGATGAACGGTTTCCCCTCGCGCGCCCAGCCGACAAGTGTGCGGAACACCTTGGCCTGGGGCACCGAGACCGGGTTGAAGCGCGAGCGCACCTTGAGCATCATGCGGTCGAAAGCCTTGTCATGCATCGGCTTGTAGACCTGGGCGCATATCTCGGGAACAGAGAAATGGCGCACTATGGCGGGCACGAACTCCCAGTTTGCATAATGGCCGAGATAGAGCACCACGGGATGCCCCTCGGATGCCAGGCGGTCTACGAGCTCGCCTCCCTCGACGGTGATGCGGCGGTCGACCTCGGCGTCAGATATGTGCAGCAGCTTTATGGTCTCGACAAAGTTGTCGGCAAGCTGCGAGTAGAAGTCATGCTCTATCTCGCGCAGCTCGGCCTCGGTCTTCTCGGGAAACGAGTTGTGCAGGTTGTCGCGCACCACCTTGCGGCGGTATTTCATCACCTTCTCGAGCACGAGACGCGCTCCGCTCCCCAGCACCTGCAGCACAGGGGTGGGGAGGATGGCAAGGGCGTTGAACGCCGTGCTGTAGAGCGCGTATTTCAGTCTTTCGTGCATGTGGCTTCGATTATTGCGTCGGCTACCCTCGCTGTGGCGCCGGTATTCTGTCTTACATATTCCTCTGCCTTCCGCGAGATTGAGGCGAGGAGAGCGGTGTCCTCCTTGAGGGGGGCGAACCACTGGCGCAGGGCGTCTGCATCGCCGACACGGGCCCCGATGCCGAGCGCCTCGAGCTGTGCGGGTGTCACCTTGCGCATGGTGCGCGGCCCGAAGGCCACCGGGAGTCCGTAGACCACCGGCTCGATGACGCTGTGCAGCAGTCGCGTGAATCCTCCGCCCACATAAGCCCACGTGCCGAGGCGATAGAGGTAGGCCAGCGAGCCCACCGAGTCGACCACAAGGGCGCGTGTATGGCTGAAATCGGTCTGAGCACCACACTCGGACAGCATCAGCACCTCCCCCTCGATGGCATCGCGCACCTTCTTGAGCATGGTGTCCTTTATCTCGTGCGGCACGATGATGAACGGCACATCGGGGTTTGCGTTGGCGAGGTCGGCCACAATGTCGAGGTCTTCGTCGGGATGGAGGCTTCCGGCCACAAACACCCTGCGTCCGGCTGCAAAGCGCTCGAGCTCGGGCTGTGACCAGGGGGTACGGGCCACGAGCACGGCATTGTCAAAGAGCGGGTCGCCGTTGACGGTGGCACACCCTACGCCGAGACTCCCTATGCGCGAGGCTGTCGCGCTGTCGAGCGCGAATATGCGTGTGAAACAGTGCAGGCTGTCGCGATACAGCCCTCCGTACCATCTGAAGAAGGCGCTGTCCTCCCTCACGATGGCCGATACAAGCAGGGTCGGTACCCCCCTCTCGCGCAGTTCATGGAGATAGTTGTGCCAATATTCGGACACCATGAACACTGCGCATCGCGGACGCACGGCATCGAGAAAGCGGCGCACGTTGCGCGAGGTGTCCAGCGGCATGTACAGCACGGCATCGGCATCTCCGGGGCGTCGGCTCACGGCCTCGTATCCCGTGGGTGAGAAGAATGTCAGCACCACATTACACTCCATACGCTGCTTGACGGCGCTGATTATGGGACGTGCTATCCCGTATTCTCCCATCGACGAGCAATGCACCCACACCGTGGACCGGCCTTGGGGCAGCGCGGCACAGGTCTCCTCGGCAATCTGTGCGGCACGACGCTGGCCACGGCCATATCTCATGAATTTGGCCGTGCTTTCGTCGGGAGCCAATGCGCTGGCCGCGAGCACTATGCCTCGGGCCATACGCATCACTATGTCATATTTGCCAAGCATGTGGAGGCGTAGGGAATGTATGCACTGTTGATTTGAGTCTACAAAATTAGTCAATTTATCCGAAATCCCAATATCCCCTGTCACGCTTTTATAGTCCCTTATCTCGCATCCGGGATTGCCGCGTGTGGCGGAAGATTGGTTTAATTAGTATATTTTAAATTATCTGTGCAAGAATGTTGCACATTGTCGGCGATAATTTTGTAATATAAAAATAACTCTCTTAACTCATTAAGATTATGACAGCTTCAATCCATCCTACAGACATACTCACCATCGCGCTTTTGTGCGACGGACGTACACAGGCCAACCTGACGATGAGCGGAATGAACGGCATGGGCGACGTGTTCAAGCGCGTGCGGTCTGAGGTCTCCGGGTGTGGGGGTGTCATCAAGGTTATTGTCCGCAACCGCACCCGTGGCTGGGCCCAGCAGCACACGCTCGTCATCAAGTCCGCTCCCAAGAAGCCCGACCTACAGCCCTCCGCTGCCACCAAATCACGTTCCTTCATCGACTATCCAACATTATTCTGAAATCCTATGTTTACTATTCTTGTCATCATCTGGGGGATAGTGACTACCTTTAGGTCACTCACCGACGTCAATTATCGCAAATGATAGTTATGTCATGTGTAAAAAACCACCACGCCGTGCATGCTGCGCGGCAGGATAGAGTTATTGATTGGAATTGATTGAAAAATAAGTTTTAAAACCCTACATGTCAGAAATTTGTTGTATATTTGCAAAGTGATAACGATAAAATGACGAAGATATGGCACGCCCAATAAAAGAAACGCCTGTTCTCAGAGGCAAAGATGCTGAGGTTTTTGCAAGACGTACTGCGAATCCAGCCCCGGTAAGCAAGGCTGAGAAGGAGGAGGCCCGTATGGCTTACGAGGCTTTTAAGGCTATAAGCACATTCCCGATGTGATATGGATCTTGATAAGTTCATATTCCGGCAGATAGAAGTCGGTGCAGATATAAAGTCATTCGATTGCGGGGATACCGATTTGAATGACTTTTTGTTTTCTGATGCCATCAATTATTACAAATCAATGATGGCGTTGACATATCTGCTTGAAGATCCTGCTGCTGATAAGACGGTGGCATATTATAGCCTGTTGAATGACAAAATAGTTTTTGACCCCGGAGAAAGAAGACTCTGGAATCGTCTTAACCGTCGTGTGGCAAACTCGAAGCGTCGCAAGGAATATCCTGCAGTGAAAATCGGCCGTCTCGCAATATCAAAAGATTATGCCGGCAGACATATAGGACGGACAATTTTGCTACAAATCAAACATATTTTCGCTACGATGCGTCGGAGCGCGTGTCGTTTTATCACCGTAGATGCATATGCGGCTGCTGTTCCTTTTTATGAGAAATGTGGTTTTATGTTTCTCTCTGAGAAAGATAGGAATTCCTCAACAAGGGCTATGTATTTCGATTTGATAAACTACCTTGATTAGGTTTCCATCATAGATTGACATAATCACCCCCGTCGCGCATGATGCGCGCCGGGGGTGGTTGATTGTGGGGGATAGGGATTAGCGTTTCACGAACTTGTAGGTCTCCATCTCGGCGCCGGGAGCCTCGACTACGAGAACATAGACACCGGGCTGGATGCCGTTGGTGATCGAGCGGGCGTCATGGCCTGCGGCCTTACGCATGACGATGCCTGTGAAGGCGTCGACCACTGTATAGGTAGCATCGGCCTGAGTGGCGATAATCTCCTCGACAGAGCTCTCGGCGAGTGTCTTGTAAGACTGCATCACCTCGTCCGCTGTGAGGGCGGTGGGGTGAATGATTACCTCGTCAAGCAGACCCTCGTAGGGACGGGCGGTCTCGTCGGAGCATCCGATGAGCAGAGGCTCGTTGTTGTCGGCAATGGCACCGGTCTTGACGCCTGTGGTCTGTGCCACCTGCTTGCCGTCGAGATAGAGTGTCAGGGTCTTGTCGGCATAGTTGCGGACACATGCTGCGTGATGCCAGGTGCCGTCAAAGTATGCATTGGCGTCAGAGAGGCGTGTCTCGCTCTTGGTCACGTTATCGTCGATGATGAAGCCCAGCGAGCCGTTTGAGTGACGCTCCAGACCAACCCAGTGGCCTGTGGTGCCGTTGGCTGTGTTGGCCGAGTGCGAGCCCTTGAAGAGCATGTAGCCGTCGTTGTCGGTCGAGTTGAACCAGCATTCGATGGTGAAGTCGTTCTCGCCGAACTGGATGGCATCATAAGCGGGCTGGCTGTAGTACGAGCCGCTGAATCGTGCGGCACCGTCCTTCTTGCCCTCGGCAGCCTCGGGTGCGGCACCTACGGCTGTGGCCTCGCCGAACACAAGGTTGGGAGTGGTCTCGCCAACCTCGTCGAGAGGATAGTATGCGAGCTGCTTGCCTGTCGATGCATAGCGCTCGGCAACCTTCTCGGCGGTCATGGCTCCCTCATAGATGGTGAATTCGTCGAGAGCACCGTTGAAGAAGTTGTCAAAGTTGACATTGACGTTGCCGATTACCATCAGCTCGTTGTTGTCGGCGATGGCACCTGTGTTGTCGGGACCCTCGGCCACCTGTACGCCGTCGACATAGATGTAGAGCTTACGGGCGTATGTGTCGCGCACCATCACAACATGGTGCCACTCGTTGTCAAACCACTGGTTGGCCTCCTTGACATAGGCCTGGCTCTTGGTCACGTTGTCGTCGATGGCAAAGTAGAGCACTGAGTTCTTGAGCTCGATGCCGATCCAGTGACCTGTAGCGCCGGTTGCCTCGTTGGCGGCGTTTGAACCCTTGTGGAAGATATATGCGGCATCGTCGGCCGACTTCATCCACATCTCGAGGGTGAAATCGCGGCTGCCGAGCTGGATGGCGTCATAGGCTTCCTGGGTGTAGTAGTTGGTGCCGTCAAACAATGCAGCCTTACCCTTCTTGCCGTCAACGGCCTCGGGGGCGGTACCGACAGCGGTAGCCTGACCGTAGACATGGTTGGTGGCTGTGGCTCCGGCGTTGTCAAACGAGAAATATGCGAGCGGAGTCAGCGTGAGGGCACGGTTGACCTTCAGCTTGATCTGGAAGGTGGCCTCGTTGCCGTCGGCTGCGCCGGTAGTGGTGACGGTGACGGTATAGTCGCCCTCGTCAACGGGCTTGCCTGACAGGGTGCCTGTCATAGTGGCTGCGTCGTATGCCCAATCGAGACCTGCGGGGAGCTCTCCGGCCACGAGACCTGTCGAGTTGCGTGCCTTGAGGGTCACGGGCTCAATCTCAGAGCCGAGTGTCACCATCTGCGATGCCGGGCCCTTGCTCAGCAGGATTGCGGCCTGGGTGTCAAACTCGTCCTCGGGGCAGAAGCTGAGGTGAGGAGGCTGGTTGTAGGCCGTGTTCTGCCATGCGATGGCCATGCGGTACTGATGGTCCTGCAGCAAGGTCGGAATTTTGTAGTTGGTGGGAATTGTGGTCGTGAAGATGAGCAGGTCGCTCTGGGTGGTGCCGTCGTGCAGTATCACCTCTTCGCGCCAGTCGCCGAAGAGGTCGGCCTGGAGGTTGGGGGTGTTCTTGGTACCGTTGCAGGCTGCGGCGTTGCTGTATTGCTCAAACTTGGCCACAGGGTTGATGTTGGAGAAATCAGGGTCCGGCTTGGTGACCCATGTGCCGTCCAGAAGCTCGTCGAGAAGGTCGCCGTCCCAGTATATGCGGAAATTGATGGCCGGACGGTTGTTGGCGATGGGCTGCCCGTAAGAGTAGACGTTGGCGTCGGAGGCTGCCCAGTACTCATAGCCGGGATAGTTGGGCGAGACGTTGGCTGCGATGCCACGGCCTATGTCCTTGCCCGACTGCGGCTTCATGAAGATGATTTCGCCTGTGCGGGCATCGCGCATCTCGGTGTCGAAGCCATATCCTGCATCCTTTGACTCGTGAGGCATGAACACCTGCAGGCCCTCACGGTCGGGAAGCATCTTGGCCAGATGCAGCGCGTCGCCGTGACCCTCGCCTACATTGAACGTGTTGGTGCGGTAGAGCAGGGTGCCGTCGTCATCGAGCGAGGCGGCGCCATAGACAATCTCGTCTTTGCCGTCAAAGTCGACGTCACCGACAGTGAGAGCATGTGCGCCCTCGCCCCAGAGGCCCTTGTTCTTTTCCTTGGACTCATGGAACCATACCTCCTGGAGCTGGCCGTTCTTGAAATCGACAGCCCAGACAAAAGCACAGCGGTAATATCCGCGGGCCATTATCACCGAGGGGTGCTGTCCGTCGAGATAGGCTACGCCACCCAGATAGCGGTCGGCGCGGTTGCAGTAGTTGTCGCCCCATGTGTCCTCGCTCACGTGGTCGTATGCGGGTTTGAAGGGTATGGTGCTGAGTGCCTCGCCGGTCTTGCCCGAGAAGCAGGTCAGATATTCGGCGCCACCGAGCACGTGACCGCGGGCGGCAGACTTACGCGAGCCCACGTCGTAGATGCGGTAGTCGTCGGTCTCCTTGTCGTCGCCGAGCAGGACCCAGTTGCCCTTGCCGTCCTTGGTGCCGGGGGCAGTCTTGCATATCATCTCGGCAGAGCCGTCGCCGTCAAAGTCATAGACCATGAACTGGGTGTAGTGGTTGCCCGAGCGGATGTTGTGGCCGAGGTCCACGCGCCAGAGCTTGGTGCCGTCGAGCTTGTAGCAGTCGATGATTGTCGGGCCTGTGAATCCACTCGAGGCGCTGTCCTTGGCGTCCGAGGGGAACCACTTGACAAACAGTTCGTACACGCCGTCGCCGTCGACATCTCCTATCGACATGTCATCGGGGGTGTATGTGTAGCTGTGGCCGTCGACTGTTCCGGCTGCGGGACGGTCGAGATGCACCTTCATGTAAGGCTCGGCCCATGTGGTGGCGGTACCTTTGTCAAAGACGTTGCCACCCGAGATGGCGCGCACCTCGTATGTGGAGGCTGCGGTGCCTGCGGGGTCGATGAGATTGGTCTTGGAGGTGACAGGCTCTGAGTTGACCTTGGTGCCGTCACGGTAGATGTCGAACGATGTGTCAGCGGCATCGGTCTTGAGTGAGCGCCATGACACGAATACGCCTTCGCCGGTATTGACGGCTACCACTCCACGGTCAAGATACTCGGCCTGTGGTGTCGCGGCAGACGCACCGAGTGCCATGGCCGCGAGACAGCTGAGATAGATTTTCTTCATGTGATGATGGTATTGGATTTTGGAACTGATTAAGTGTGATTCAGGGTATATGACAACCGGTCCGGTCCGGATATACCGTGCCGGACCGGCTGTGTGCGTGGGGTCAGAATTCAGCCTTGCCCGGAGTGCGCGGGAAGGGGATGACGTCGCGGATATTGGTCATGCCGGTGACAAAGAGCACAAGACGCTCGAAACCGAGGCCGAAGCCCGAGTGGGGCACCGTGCCGAAGCGGCGTGTGTCGAGATACCACCACATATCCTTCATGGGGATACCGAGCTCCTGGATGCGGGCATAGAGCTTGTCATAGTCTGCCTCGCGCTCCGAGCCGCCGATGATCTCGCCGATGTGGGGGAAGAGCACGTCCATGGCGCGGACAGTCTTGCCGTCCTCGTTCTGTTTCATGTAGAATGCCTTTATCTCCTTGGGATAGTCGGTGAGTATGACGGGTTTCTTGAAATGCTCCTCAACGAGATAGCGCTCATGCTCGCTCTGCAGGTCGGTGCCCCAGTGTACGGGGAACTCGAACTTCTTGCCCGACTCCTCGAGAATCTTCACGCCCTCGGTGTAGGGGAGACGGATGAAATCGTTCTCGACTACAAATTTCAGACGCTCGGTCAGGCCCTCGTCGAAACGCTCCTCGAGGAACCTGATGTCATCGCCGCAGTGCTCGAGGGCATACGAGATACAGTATTTCAGGAACTCCTCGGCCAGGTCCATGTTGTCCGTGATGTCATAGAAGGCCATCTCGGGCTCAATCATCCAGAATTCGGACAGGTGGCGGGGGGTGTTCGAGTTTTCGGCGCGGAATGTGGGGCCGAATGTGTATATCTGTCCGAGCGCTGTGGCACCGAGCTCGCCTTCGAGCTGGCCGGAAACCGTGAGGGCGGTAGGCTTGCCGAAGAAGTCTTTCGAGTAGTCCACCTTGCCCTCGTCATCCTTGGGGAGGTTGTTGAGGTCGAGTGTGGTGACCTGGAACATGGCTCCGGCGCCCTCGCAGTCGCTGGCTGTGATGAGCGGAGTGTGCAGATAGTAGAAGCCGCGCTCGTTGAAGAACTTGTGGATGGCAAAGGCGAGCGCGCTGCGCACACGCAGTATGGCTCCGAAGAAATTGGAGCGCGGACGCAGGTGGGCAATCTCGCGCAGATACTCGAGTGTGTGCCCCTTCTTCTGCAGGGGATATGATGTGGGGTCGGCTGTACCGTAGAGCTCGAGGGTGTCTGCCTGAATCTCGCAGCTTTGGCCTTTTCCCATCGACTCGACGAGCTTGCCGGTGACACGGATACTCGATCCGGTGGTGACAGGCTTGAGCTGTTCGTCGGTAAAGCGGGACATGTCAAGCACAATCTGGAGGTTGTTGACGCTTGACCCGTCGTTGAGCTGTATGAACTGGACATGCTTGTTGCCGCGGCGGGTACGCACCCATCCATTGGCCTCGACCTCCGTACCCACAAGGGCCGGTGTCGTGAGCAGGTCTTTTACGCTTGTACGTTTCATAGGGTATGATGAATATATTGAAAACGCGCAGTGAGGCGCGGCGGTATCCGCGTCTCACTGCGGCTGATTATCTGTTGTTACTCGAACGAGCCCATCTTGAGGTAGTTGACCTCTTCCTGAGTCAGGTAGCGCCAGCGGCCGCGGGGCAGGTTCTTCTTGGTGAGGCCTGCGAAATATACGCGGTCGAGCTTGGTGACATGATAACCCAGGCTCTCGAAGATGCGGCGCACGATGCGGTTGCGGCCCGAGTGAATCTCGATACCGGCCTGATTGCGGTCTGTCTCGGTGGCATACGAGATGGCGTCGGCGTGGATGGGGCCGTCCTCAAGCTCGATGCCGTCGGCTATGCGCTGCATGTCGTCCTCGGCGATGTCCTTGTCTGTCCAGACGTGATAGATCTTCTTCTTGACAAATTTGGGATGTGTGAGCTTGGATGCCAGGTCGCCGTCGTTGGTCAGCAGCAGCACGCCCGTGGTGTTGCGGTCGAGGCGTCCAACGGGGTAGACCCTCTCCTCGCATGCGCCCTTGATGAGGTCGAGCACGGTGAGGCGTCCGTTGGGGTCATCGGATGTCGTCACACAGTCTTTGGGCTTGTTGAGCAGGATGTAGCACTTGCTCTCGAGGGTCACGACCTTGTCATTGTACTCGACAACGTCGCTGTGGCTGATCTTGGTACCGAGCTCGGTCACCACCTCGCCGTTGACCTTGATGAGGCCCTGCTGGATATACTCGTCAGCCTCGCGGCGCGAGCACAGTCCGGCGTTGGCCATATACTTGTTCAGACGTATCTGTTCGTTGGGATCCGGGGCCTCGACCTCGTACTGGATGCGTTTGGGACGCGGAGTGAAGCTGCGGCCACCCTGCGGCATGCCGAACTGGTTCTGGCGTGCGCCCTTGCCACCCTGGCGGTTGTTGTTGTAGCCCCCCTGACGGTTTCCGCCCTGACGGTTGTTGTAACCGCCCTGCTGACGGTTTCCACCCTGGCGGTTGTTGTTGTAACCGCCCTGCTGGTTGTAGCCGCCCTGACGGTTGTTGTTGTAACCGCCCTGCTGGTTGTAGCCTCCCTGACGGTTGTTATAGCCGCCCTGCTGGTTGTAGCCACCCTGGCGGTTGTTGTAGCCACCCTGACGGTTGTTGTAACCGCCCTGCTGGTTGTAACCACCCTGACGGTTGTTATAGCCGCCCTGACGGTTGTTGTAACCACCCTGCTGACGGGGCTGGTAGCCTGTCTGGCGGGGCTGATAGCCGGTGGTGTGCGGTGTCTCTGAGTCTGTCTGGTTTGTGCTGTCTGTCATTGCGCCTTCTGTGGCCTGACCTTCGGTCTGGGGAGCGTGCGGACGGTAGCCGCCCTGCTGATAACCACCCTGACGGTTGTTATATCCACCCTGACGGTTGTAGCCGCCCTGCTGGCGGGGCTGATAGCCGCCCTGACGGTTGTAGCCACCCTGCTGGCGGGGCTGATAGCCTGTCTGGCGGGGCTGGTAACCAGTCTGACGGGGCTGATAGCCTGTCTGCTGATAGCCGGTGCGTGATTCGTCACCCCCTTCGGCAGATGTGCCGGGAGTGTAGTCGGAACCTGTTGAAGATGAGGTGGTGGTGTGGCGCATTTCCGGATTCTCGGCGGAAATGGGCCTGGCGCCTATGCGCGGACGTTTGCTTTTCTTTTCGTTGCTGTCCATGATTCTGAGAGCTTTTTGTTGTTCTGGGTTGTTTTGACATGTCTGCCTCGCGGCAGAGTTGAATTAAGGATTTTGCTTTTTAATAAAAGGAACTAAAAATATGGTTGAATAATATTGTTGATTGTTTCTAAATAATGAAACGAATTATACGAGTTGAAAGTTTTATCGTGATTGAGATGTCCGTATGGCTTCTCCGGCTGCAAAAATACTAAAAAAATTCCGTAAATGCCAAAAAATCTTATGATATATTCTTGCCGAACGGGAAGAGCGCGAGCATCATGAGCTTGAAATGCTGGCGTCCGAAGGGTATGCCGATGATGGTCACGCACAGTAGCACGCCCCATGCAAGATGTGTCAGGGCTATGGGGATGCCTCCGACTATCCACCATATCACATTGAGGATGGCTGCAAGACATCCGCCCGGAGAGCCCGTGGGATATACGTTGGTGCCGAAGGGCCAGAGGGCCACGCGCGCCAGCTTGAGGGTCTGGAGCCCGAACGGTATGCCTATGATGGTAATCATCATGGCGAGGCTGGAGATGACATATTCGACCGCGATCATGAAACCGCCGAATATGACCCAGATTATGTTGAGGAAAAGATTCATAGCCGACAAGAAGGTCTTTTGCCGCAAAGTTAGCTTTTTTTCGTCATTCGCGTATAATTTTAGGCCGAAAATATGTAACTTTGAATGATGAAAACGAAAATAATCACAATTCTTGTTCTCGCGGCCCTGTTCCTTCCGGCTGTGAGGGCGCAAAAACATCAACAGAAAATGTCAGAAACTACAACAACCCAGACCGGGGCCGGAGATGTCAAGGTGCTTCTGCACACATCGCTTGGCGACATCACCGTGCTGCTCTACGGCGACACCCCGCGCCACCGTGACAATTTCGTGAAGCGTGTCGAGGCGGGCGACTATGACGGCGTGCTCTTCCATCGCGTGATTGACGATTTCATGGTCCAGACGGGCGACCCCTCGTCGAAGAATGCTCCGAAGGGCAAGATGCTCGGCGCCGGCGACTCGGGCACCCCTGTCGAGGCCGAGTTCCTTTTCCCGACACACTATCATCACCGCGGTGCCCTCGCCGCCGCACGCCAGGGTGACAGCGTGAACCCCGAGCGCAAGTCGTCGGGCTCGCAGTTCTACATCGTCACGGGCAAGAAATACTCGCCCGCACAGCTCGACCAGATGGAGCGTCAGGCCGTGATGCGTCACAAACAGGATGTCTTCAATGAGCTCTGCGCCGCAAACCGTGACAGCATAATGACACTGCGCCGCAACCGTGACCAGGCCGGACTCCAGGCCCTGCAGGAGCAGCTTGTCAAGGAGACAGAGGCCAAGACCGCAGGTGACTCGGTGATATACACTCCGCAGATGCGCGACGACTATATGCGCCTGGGTGGCACTCCGCATCTCGACGGCACATATACCGTGTTCGGACGTGTCCTTGAGGGCATGGATGTTGTCGATAAGATTGAGAAGGCCGAGACCGACGCCCACGACCGCCCCATAGAGGATATAAAAATAATCTCAGCCAAGGTGATTGACTGAGATTAAAATTGTATCCTGGATCAGTATCAGCGCCTCCTGCGTTTGCGGGTGGTGCTTTTCTTTTTGGCTGTGGTCGATTTTTTCGACACCGCCTGCCCACCTTTCGAGGGTATCTTGAGGGTCTGTCCTATGCGGATGTCGGTTCCCTTCATGCCGTTCGCAGCCTGGATGGCGGCTACGGTAGTGCCGTATTTCGTAGCCAGACGGCCCAGTGTATCGCCTTTCTTCACCTTGTGGGTCGTGGTGCGCGCGGCCTGTGTCTTGCGGGTGTTCTGTCGCGGCTGCTCCACGGTCTTTACGGGTTCCGGCTCACCCTGCACAGACTCGGAGACCTGAGCCACAGGCTGTGACTCGGCCCTTGTTACGGGCTGGAGCACGCTTGACTCGACCACGCGGACATTCTCGGGGGTTATGCGCTCCACGACCTCTATCGCCAGCACATCACCCTCCTTGACCTTGCCGCGGCGCAGATTGTTCCACCGCTTGATGTCGGTTGCCGAGACGCCGTAGGCACGGGCTATCTCGCGTATGTTCTCTCCGCGCTGCACGGTGTGGGTCTTCCTCACCACACGTGTTGTGTCGTGTGCCAGCACAATCTCGTTGTTGACCTCGCTGTTCACGCTCTGACGGCTCATGTTCTGCAGGTTGGCGGTGCCCCCGTCCGATGCCAGCAGCGGTGCCTCGGACTCCTGGCCGGTGCCTGCGGGCTCGGCGGTGCGGCGGCGCGCATAGAGCTCGCGGTCATACTCCTCGATGCGCTTCTCGCTCATCACATAGCTGAGGCACTGCTGTGTGGGCAGCGTGAGCTTGTAGGGACGGTAGTCGCCGGGTATCACGTCCTTGAGGAACTGGGGGTTGAGCATCCTTATCTCCTCGACGGGGATATTGAGCACAGCGGCTATCTGGTTGAAATGTATGTATTTGTCCACCGTAACGGTGTCGGTGGTGAGCTGACGCTTGACTATGGTTGGAGTGATGCCGTGGTTGCGGTAGTAGTTCATCACATAGTTCGCGGCTATGAATGCGGGCACATATCCGCGCGTCTCGGCAGGGAGATAGGGATATATCTCCCAGAAATCCTTCTTGACGGTGCCCTCGCCTCCGGCACGGCGCAGAGCCTTGTTGACGTTGCCCGGGCCGCAGTTGTATGCCGCGATGGCCAGCGACCAGTCGTCATATATGTCGTGTAGCTGTTTGAGATAGCGTGCGGCGTTGCGTGACGACAGCCTGGGGTCGCGGCGCTCGTCGACAAGCGAGTTCACCTCCATGCCCAGGCCTTTGGCGGTCGCGGGCATGAACTGCCAGAGCCCCACGGCACCGGCGCGTGACACGGCGTTGGGATTGATGGCCGACTCGATTACAGGGAGGTATTCGAGCTCTATCGGCATCCCTTCTTTGAGAAGCTCCTCCTCGAAGAACCGTCCGTAATAGTTGTGCAGGGCCACCATGTCGGCCACAAGTCCGCGCTTGCGCTCAAGATACATGTTGATATAGTTGCCCACGATGGAGTTGTAGGGCATCTCTATGACGGTCGGGAGGCGTGTGAGGCGTTCCTGATAGACTGTAGGCGTCGGACGCTCGGACGACCCGGTGTCTATGCCGGGCACGACGAAATTCTTGAGATAGAAATTCTCCTCGAGCAGCCGGGTCTGTGTCTCGAAACTCTCGGGGGCGATTATGTTGTCGTCGGAAATCGAGTGGCGCAGCTCGAGTATGGAGGGTGCGGCAAGCGAGGAGGCCGAGATTCCGATAGCGGCAAGAATTGTGAGGACGGTTCTTTTCATTGCAGGGTCTATATGATGGATGCCCGGAGGCATGGATTGTGGGGGGCGGTCAGAAATTTATCGCCCAGTATAGCCCGATGCTCGGGCGCGACGAGGTGCTGCGCAGTCCGCCGTCCATCAGGGCGGGGGCCACGTCGACCGACAGGTTGGGCGATATGTCGAAATGGGCCAACTGCGCGTCCACGTATGCGTCGACCATCGCCACGAGATAGACGCCGACCATGCACAGGATGCAGAGGTCGCGGTTGCGGCGGTAGTAGTTCTTGCGGGTGCGCAGCAGGTTTGTCAGCCATGTCCTGTCAAGGCTCTCTTCCGTGACGGTCGGGGCGAAGAAGTCCATGTAGCTGTTGGTGGTGGGGTCATTGTCCATGATGTCGGCGTATGCCGTGGTATAGTCCGAGAGCATCGTATTGTTCCACGATGTGGCATAGCCGAGACCCATGAAGGCGCCTATCACAATCGGCAGCTTCCAATAACGGCGGTTGTATAGCTGTCCGAGGCCCGGACAGAGCGCCGACATCCATACGGCCCTCGTGGGGTCGGGGTTGAAGGTGAAAACCTGCTCGGGTATCTTTGCCTCCGGCTGCTGTGGGCGCACTATCATCACGGTGTCGACCGGGACAACAGCGAGCGAGTCACCCGCTGTCGATATGCTGTCGAGCGTGACGAAATCAGGCAGCGGGTCGGCATAGTTGAGCGGGAAGGAGTCGGGCAGCTCGGTGGATACAACCGGCGAGGTCGGTCTGTGGGCGGGTCTGACGGGGCGGTTGGGCCTGGCGCCGGGTGTTTCGGAAAAAATGTTAAAAGAGCCTGCCAGCGCGGCCACGGCCACACAGACCACAGCCGCCAGACGCGGCGCAAGGCTGAAACGAATTTTTTCCGGTAATATGGACATTGACGGTTAGATGTCTTATCGACAGTATTTTATGTGTTTGGCTCGGCCTGTGGAGGTTTTCGGTCTCCGGGGCGTCACTGTTTTGCAGTGTCAAAGATAGCAATTAATCTTTGAAGTTCATCGTCGTCGTTGAAGGCGAAAGTGATTTTTCCCTTGCCGGAGGCGTCGCAGCTCACCTTTACAGGGGTCGAGAAACGCTGCGAGAGATGGTCTCTTAAAATATCGAAATCTTTGTTAGAAAACCTTTTCTCATCTCTCGCGGGTTCTTTTGCCGGGGCTTTTGCCGCTTCCTGACATTTCTTGGCTATCTCCTCGACACGGCGCACCGACAGGCCCTCCTTGACAATCTGCTTGTAGACCTCGAGCTGCATCTTGGCGTCGGGGATTCCGAGGAGGGCACGCGCATGGCCCATGTCTATCTTCTTGGCCGACAAGCCCACCTGTACCTCGGACGGCAGACGCAGCAGTCGGAGGAAATTGGAGATTGTGGCGCGTTTCTTGCCCACCCGCTCGCTCAGGCGCTCCTGGGTCATCGAGCCGTCCTCGAGCAGCTTCTTGTATGTCAGGGCTATCTCTATGGCGTTGAGGTCCTCGCGCTGGATGTTCTCTATCAGCGCCATCTCTGTGAGCTGCGACGAGTCGGCCTCGCGTATGTATGCCGGGATGGTGGTGAGTCCGGCGCGCGAAGCGGCACGGAAGCGCCGCTCTCCGGCTATTATCTGATAGCCTCCGGCCGGAAGTTTGCGCAGCGATATGGGCTGGATTATGCCGAACTCGCGCACAGACTGCGCCAGTTCGTCAAGAGCCTCCTCGTCAAACAGGGTGCGGGGCTGGTCGGGGTTGGGTGATATGGCCGACAGCGGCACCTCGTTGATGGCGGTGGTGTCGCGGGCGGGGGTATCGTCCATTGATATGAGCGAGTCGAGACCTCGCCCGAGGGCCGAGCGTTTGGGTAGTGGCATAGTGATGGAGTTGTGGCTTTAGCCTTGGTTGTTGCGGTTTATGAGTTCGCGGGCCAGGGAGATATGTGATGTGGCTCCGCGCGACGCAGGGTCGTAGAGCAGGCAGGGGAGCCCGTGGCTCGGCGCCTCGCTGAGACGGATGTTGCGGGGAATCACGGTGTCGAACACCATGTCGCCGAAATGTCCCTTCAGCTCCTCGTAGATCTGGTTTGCCAGACGCAGGCGCGCGTCATACATGGTGAGGAGGAATCCCTCGATCTCGAGCGCCGGATTGAGGCGCGACTTGATGATGCGTATGGTGTTGAGCAGCTTGGTGATGCCCTCGAGGGCGAAATACTCGGCCTGGACCGGGATTATCACCGAGTCGGCGGCGGTTAGGGCATTGACGGTGATGAGTCCGAGCGACGGAGAGCAGTCGATGAGTATATAGTCGTATGACGGGGCGATGGCGGCGATGGCGCGGCGCATCACGTTCTCTCTCGACGGTTTGTTGATGAGTTCTATCTCGGCTCCCGCCAGGTCGATGCGCGAGCCTATCAGATGAAGGTTCTCGCAGCATGTGGCTACCTGCGAGCCTTCCATGGGATAGTCGTCGACAAGACACTCATATATCGACGACGGCATCTTCTTGGGGTCTATGCCGTAGCCCGAGGTCGAGTTGGCCTGAGGGTCGGCGTCGATGATGAGGGTCTTCTTGCCTTCGGCGGCAAGCGAGGCGGCGAGGTTAATGGTAGTTGTAGTCTTCCCGACGCCCCCTTTCTGGTTTGCAATGGCTATGATTTTGCCCATATAAAATAGAGTGTGTCTATAACAGGGTGCAAAGTAACCAAAAAAGTTTCAAAATGCAACACGGGCGAGTGACAAAACGTGTTAAAATGTTGATAACTTTTGTGTTTTGTCTTCCAGACGCATCTGCTTTATCTCCTCGCGCACGGTGCGCCGCAACATCAGCAGGGTCAGCATCGTGGGGAATGCCATGAGGGCGTAGAACAGGTCGCAGAAGCCCACAGCCATGCCCAGCGGCATCACCGCGAAGATGACAAGGGTGACGATGAAGAACCATGTGTACCACCGCGCCCTGCGCTCGCCGACAAGGTAGGCGGCGCAGCGGGTGCCGTAGAAGCTGTAGCTGAACATAGACGACAGCGCGAAGCAGAGCACGATGAACATGAGCATGTACTCGCCTCCGGGAATGGCATTGCCGAATGCCCCGAGGGCCACCTCGAGGCCCTTGACGCCACCTGCGGCGCTGATGTCGCCGCACAGCAGTATGGCGAGGGCAGTGAGTGTGCACACGAATCCCGAGTCTATGGCGGGGCCGAGCATTGCGATGAGCCCCTCTCGGGCAGGGCGGGTGGTGCTCGACGCGCCGTGCATGATGGTCGCGGTGCCCACTCCGGCATCGTTGACGAGAGCGGCACGACGGGCTCCGATGATGGCTATGCCCACCAGCGCGCCCCATCCGGCACGGAGGTTGAACGCCTCGCGGAATATAGAGCCGAACACAGCCGGGACTTCGCTGAGGTTTGTCACGATGATATATGCCACCATGACGAAATAGAGCCCGACCATGAACGGCACGAGCCATGTGGCCACACGGGCTATTCGACGAATCCCTCCGAGTATCACCAGAGCCACCACAGCAGCGATGATTATGCCGATGACGAGGCGGAACGAGGTTGTGGCATCCCACCCGGTCAAGCCGGAGACGGCTCCTGCCACAGGATTACCTTCAAGCCACTCGGGAGTGGTGAAGGTGGTCATCAGTGCCTCGGTGAGCTGGTTGGCGTTCATGATGCAGAGGGTGCCGAACATACCCGCCACGGCGAATGTCACGGCAAGCCAGTGCCACCGTGGCCCGAGCCCGCGGTCTATGATATACATGGTACCTCCGGCCGGAGTCCCGTCGGGACGTGTTGTCTTGAAGCGTGTCGTGAGCACACCTTCGTGGAATTTGGTCGACATCCCCACAAGCGCGCTCACCCACATCCAGAAGATGGCCCCCGGGCCACCCATCACCAGGGCGATGGCCACCCCGGCTATGTTGCCCATGCCGACAGTGGCCGCAACGACCGACGATAGTGCCTGGAGCGACGAGATCTGGCTGCCCGACTCGCGGCTCTGTTTCTCGCGCAGCACGCGCATGGCCGACGGGAGATGGCGCAACGACACCATCCCCGAGGTGAAGAAGAGGAAGAATCCTCCCCCTATCAGCATCAGGAAGAGCGGATAACCGCAGACGAAATCGGCAATATCGTTCAGTGTCACCAGTGGCCTCCGGCGCCTCCTCCGCCTGTATGTCCTCCGCCAAACGAGCCTCCGCCGAAGCCACCTCCGCCACCTCCGCCACCGCGGAAGATGCCGCTGCCGATGGCGGCTCCGGCGGCAACCTTGGCCGGGTCGGGCTTGCGTGCTATCGAGAAGCGTTTCTCCCCCCTGTATCCGCATGCCCGGCACACCGATATGTCAACTCCCTCCCCCTCGGCATGAACGGTGGCCGGGCGCAATATGCGGCGGTCGACCACGCTGTATGCGCGGGTGTGGCAGCGGGGACATTCCTTGTAGGGGCTGTGCTCGTTGACGTAGGGGAGTACGTCGGTCTGCGCGCACCTGGGACAGCGCCACACGTCATAGTCAACCGAGTCGAGCCGTTCCTCGAGGTCCTGCGATGGTGAGAGATAGTCATTGTCATGCACCTCGTCTATCAGTTGCATACGGGTGCCGCAGTGCGAGCATTTTCGTGCGTGGCGGCGTGTGCGTTTCATGCGCCACCACAGCAGTGCCATAGGTATCAGCCCCATGCCGAGCGTGAGGAATGCTACCATTATAGACGGAATCCACCACTTGCGCAGGGTGCGCCAGCGCTCCACATCGTCCATCTTGCGGGTCGAGGCGAAGAGATACAGCACCCCGCCGGTCATGGCTATGGCGGCAAATCCCATCAGGGTCAGCACAATCTTGAAGAGCAGCTCGCCGTCATCGTCGGGATGGCGGGCGTCATTCTCTGCCTCCGACTTTATCTCCTCGGCGGCTATGGGGTCGGTGAGGATGGTGTTTATTGTCGACAGCGCTGCCTGCACGCCCCCGTCGTAATCACCCTCGCGGAAACGCGGAAACATATCGTTGCGCAGTATGCGTCCGGCCACGATGTCGGGGAGGACACCCTCAAGACCGTAGCCTGTGCGTATCTGTGCCGCACGGTCGCCGCGCGACACCAGTATCAGCAGTCCGTTGTCATTGTCGGCCTTGCCGATGCCCCATTTCTCGAACAGGGCGGTCGCGAACTCCTCGGGTGTCATGTCGCCGTCGATTCGGTCTATGGCCACGATGACAACCTCGGCCGAGGTCGATTTCCATATCTCGCCGAGCTGTCTGTCGAGCGAGGCCACCGCAGCATCGGAGAGTACTCCCGAGGGGTTTGAAACATAGCGTGTGCGGTCGGCCACGTGCACGTTGGGCACCCGGTCTACTGTCATGGCCGCGCACCCGAGGGCTGCGAGCAGTGTGCAGAGCATTGCGAGGAGCAGTGTTCGTCTCATTGTCATCAGTTGTTGATTTTGAGGCTCATGCCGTTGAGGCGGCGGTACAGGTCGAGGGCATAGACATCCGTCATGCCTGATATGTGGTCGAGCACGGCCTGTATCTTGCCGTATAGTGTGGGGGCGTTTATCTCGTATTGCTGCGGCACCTTTGCCAGGAGCAGCCGCGAGTAGTTGAGTCCGGGATTTGTGACCGCCTTGACAAGCTCGTCGAGGAGGAACGATATGATGCGCGTGCCCGCAAGCTCGATCTCGACGACATCGGGGGCGCAGTATATCTTTTCCCATGACAGGGCCTCGCAGCGGCGATACCCCTCGCCCTCGGGGCCGTGTATATGGTCGAGCAGCGAGCCGGTGAAGGTTCCGGCCAGTATCTCGTCCTCGTGGGCGGCGAATGTGTCGGCACACCGTGTCACCAGGGCGCCGATGATGGTCGACCGCATATAGCCGACCTTCTCGTTGGGGTCGTCGACGCGGGCCATCACCTCCTCGATATGTGTGCGGCGTGTCGCGTCGAAATAGCTCAACAGCAGCGGTATCACCTCTTCGGTCGAGAGTATCTTGAGCTTGTGGGCATCCTCGATGTCCATTATCTCATAGCAGATGTCGTCGGCTGCCTCGACTATATAGACAAGCGGGTGACGGGCATATTTCACCCCCTCCGAGTCTATCGGGGCTATGCCGAGGGTCGTGGCAACCTTGATGTAGTCGTCCTGCTCGGATGCGAAGAATCCGAATTTGCCGTGGTTCCCCGCCTGGGTCGAGTCGAAAGGATACTTGACAATCGAGGCAAGCGTCGAGTAGGTCATGGCGAAGCCCCCCTGACGGCGCCCGTTGAAACGGTGGGTCAGAAGCCTGAAGGCGTTGGCATTCCCCTCGAAATTTGTCAGGTCGGCCCACTGCCGTGGTGTGAGCCGGGACTGGTAGATGCGTCCCGGGCCCTCGCTGAAGAATGTCGAGATGGCTTTCTCGCCCGAATGCCCGAAGGGGGGATTGCCCATGTCGTGCGCCAGACATGCTGCCGCCACGATGTCGCCTATCGAGTTGAGCTTGTCGGCCCAGGGCTCGCCTTCGTAGCGTGGACGCAGCCGTATGGCAACCTCGTTGGCCAGCGAGCGGCCTACACACGACACCTCAAGGCTGTGGGTGAGGCGGTTATGCACGAAGATGCTCCCCGGCAGAGGGAACACCTGCGTCTTGTTCTGCAGCCGCCTGAAAGGTGACGAGAAGACCAGACGGTCAAAGTCGCGCTGAAAGTCAGAGCGGGCGCCGCGCTTGGGATCGTGATAGTGCTCGAGTCCAAGACGCTTGTCGGATATCAGGGTGTCCCAGTGCAAGAGTTTAAAGATTAAAGTTTAAAGATTAAAGAAAACAAAATAGTTGGTATAGTTGAACTAGTTAAACTAGACCAACTATACCAACTTATTTCGGTCATTGTATGTCTCCGTGCTCCTCGAGCAGGGCCTTGGCGCGGGGGGCGTCCTCCTCCCTTACCATCATGCGCACGCCTCCTATGGATGACGGTACGGGGATGACGCTGAGTATGGTCGACCCGTCAAGCACCGACTCGATGCCGTGGTCGTCGAGCATCCCCCGGGCGATACTCGCCTCGACGGGGGTGTTGAATTCGGCTATGCAGACAAGTGCCATAGGCTATTCCTCCTTCGGTGTGGCCGGGCGAATCTCTGTCGACAGGGCCTCGGCTCCGGGTGTGTACGAGACATATATCTCGTCGCCGGGTGCCACGGTGGCGTCGATGATGAGCTCGGCAAGCACATCCTCGAGATATTTCTGTATGGCCCTCTTGAGGGGACGGGCGCCGAACTGCGCGTCATATCCCTTCTCGGCCACAAAGTCACGGGCCTCGTCGGTGATGGTGAGGTTGTAGCCCAGCTCGGCCACGCGACGGCGGAATCCGGCCAGCTCTATCTCGATTATCTTGAAGATGGCCTCCTTGTCGAGCGGCGAGAACATGATGATGTCGTCGATGCGGTTGAGGAACTCTGGGGCGAATGCCTTGTTGAGCGCCTTCTGCAGTACACCGTGGCTCACCTCCTTGTCGTCGGCGGGACGGGCGTTGAAACCTATGCCGCCTCCGAAATCCTTGAGCTGGCGCGAGCCGATGTTGGAGGTCATTATGATGATGGTGTTCTTGAAGTCGACGCGGCGTCCAAGCGAATCCGTCAGGCGCCCCTCGTCCATCACCTGCAGGAGCAGGTTGAACACGTCGGGATGCGCCTTCTCGATTTCGTCGAGCAGCACGATGGAGTAGGGATGGCGGCGCACCTTTTCGGTGAGCTGGCCACCCTCCTCATATCCCACATATCCCGGAGGCGCGCCGACGAGACGCGACACGGTGAACTTCTCCATATACTCGCTCATGTCGATGCGTATCAGCGAGTCGGCCGAGTCGAACATATATTCGGCGAGCTGCTTGGCCAGATGGGTCTTGCCGACACCTGTCGGGCCGAGAAACATGAATGTGCCGATGGGCTTGGCGGGATCCTTGAGGCCGATGCGGTTGCGCTGTATCGCCTTGACAACCTTGTCTATGGCCGCATCCTGGCCGATGATGCGGTTCTTGAGGGCCGGAGCCATCTCCTTGAGCCTCTTGCCTTCGGCCTGGGCTATGCGCTGCACGGGCACACCTGTCATCATGGCGACTACCTCGGCCACCTTCTCCTCGTCAACGGTCTCGCGCATGGTGGCGAGCTGCTTGCGCCAGTCGGCCATGGCGGTATCGAGCTGTTGCTTGAGTTCCTGCTCGCGGTCACGGTATGCGGCTGCCTTCTCGAAATTCTGGGCTTGGGCGGCACGGAGCTTCTCGGCACCGGCCTCGGCAATTGATTTCTCCAGCTCCTCGATGGCGGCGGGCACGGCTATGTTTGTGACATGGATGCGGCTTCCGGCCTCGTCCATGGCGTCGATGGCCTTGTCGGGGAAATTGCGGTCGCTGACATAGCGCTGTGTCAGCGCCACACAGGCGTCAAGTGCCTCGGGAGTGTATGTCACGTTGTGGTGTTCCTCATACTTGTCCTTGATGTTGTCGAGTATGACACGTGTCTCCTCGGGGGTGGTCGGCTCGACCATCACCTTCTGGAAGCGGCGCTCGAGGGCTCCGTCGTTCTCGATGTTCTTGCGGTATTCGTCGAGCGTGGTGGCGCCGATGCACTGTATCTCGCCTCGCGCCAGGGCTGGCTTGAGCAGGTTGGCGGCATCCATGGATCCGGCGGCGTTACCGGCTCCGACTATGGTGTGGAGCTCGTCGATGAAGAGTATTACATCCTTGTTTTTGGCCAGCTCGTCGAGTATGGCCTTGATGCGCTCCTCAAATTGTCCGCGATACTTGGTACCGGCTACAATCGAGGCCATGTCGAGCGACACGACGCGCTTGTCGAAGAGGATGCGCGACACCTTGCGCTTGACGATGCGGAGGGCCAGGCCCTCGACTATGGCGCTCTTGCCCACGCCCGGCTCGCCTATAAGGACGGGATTGTTCTTCTTGCGGCGGCTCAGTATCTGTGCCAGGCGCTCTATCTCGACATCACGGCCTACCACCGGGTCGAGACGCCCCTCCTCGGCAGCGAGTGTCATGTCGTTGCCATACTTGTCGAGCATGGGGGTGTCGCCGCCACGGCGCTGCGAGCCCGACGGGCCGCTCTTGGGTGCCTGAGACTTGGCGCCCCCGGCGGGTGTCCCCTTGGCGTATGGCATCTCGTCCTCCTCGTCATCCTCCTCGTCATCGTCGTATGCCGATGCGGTGGCCTGTCCCGCCTGTGGCGAGAGCAGACGCATCAGGGTCTCGTATGTCACTCCGGCACGGCGGAACGGCTCCATGAAATCGGAGTTCTGGGCGTCGGAGTTGTGGAAGATGGCCAGAAGCAGGTGGATGTCGTCGACAATGTTGCTCTTGAGCATGCGCGCCTCGAGCACGCTGAGCTTGATGATGCGGCCTGTGAGGTCGCTCATAGACACGTCGGACACCGCCACAGGACCGGCGAATCCGGTCTCTGTGGCGGCGCCGAGAAGGGCGTTGTCGAGTCCCATGCGGAGCTGACGGGCCGTCGAGTTGCGTACGGCACGGTCTATGAGGCGCAGAGGCTCACCGTCGTTATCGTCGAGGAGTGCCAGCAGCAGGTGCTCGGGCAGCACATAGCGGCTGTTGTGCCGGGCCGCCTGTCCGGGCGAGTTGCTGACAACACTTTTGAATTTCTGTGAATATACTGTTTCCATGTGATTGTCTTTAGCACAAAGTTATAACAAAAATTGTGCCAAAGTGACGCGACGGGAGCTAAATTTTGTCTAAAAACGGGCAAAAAAGTTATTTTTGGCCGATTTTAACACTTCCGCCCGACGATTTTTGAATATTTGTATTGCCGAAAGAGACATTGCGGGCCACGATGTCTGCCGACGATGATGTGCTGAGGTTGGCTGCCTTCACAGTTCCACCGCCTAATTTTATCTCGGCGCTCGACGAGGCGCTTGCCTCGAGCAGGTCGGAATTGATGGTGGTGATATGTATCTCGCCGCTCGACGATGCCTTTGCCGTCACAGTCGTGGCTTTGAGTGTCTCCATGTCAATGTCACCGCTCGACGATGTTGTCATGGCGACTGTTATGGCCGAGAGGGTGTTGAGGTCGATGTCGCCGCTCGATGAGGTGGTGAGACGTGCTTCCGAGCATGTCAGCTTGCCGAGGGCGATGTCGCCGCTCGACGATGTGGTGGCATTGACGGTGCCGCAGCTTACATCCGCGAACTTGATGTCGCCGCTCGAAGATGTGTCGAGCGTCAGTGTCCCCTTGCCATAGTTCAGGTTGGAGGTACACTTGATGTCTCCGCTTGATGTGGCCTGGAAGCTGCTGATGAGGGGGCCTGTCACTGTCACTGTGACACCTTTGAGGTCTTTTGCGCCGTTGATTGTCCATGTCTTGCCCTCGCCGCGCTTGGCGTATATCGAAAGGGCCGAGCCGTCAAAATCGACCTTGACGAGCTTGACACCCTCGTCGGGACCTGTGACCTTGACGGTGGTGGAGCCGGAGGAGGTGGGGATGTAGGTGACGTTTACACCTGTGGATGACTTGAGGTGAGAGATCTTGCCTGTGAAGGTCTGGGTGGTCTCGGCAGCCGAGATGCCTGCGGCTCCCGACAGGATGGCCGCGGCAAGCAGTGTGATGATTGTCTTATTCATGATTAAGGAACATGTTTTTATAATAAGACGTATATGGGGCCGATTCGTTACACCGAAACCTGACTTTTTTTGAAAATTCTGTCGACAATTGCCGCGAGGGCACCGTCGCCGGTCACATTACAGGCTGTGCCGAACGAGTCCATGGCGATATAGAGGGCTATCATCAGCGCCACGGCCTGGTCGTCGAACCCGAGGATTGACTGCAGCAGCCCGATCGAGGCCATGATGGCGCCGCCGGGTATGCCGGGGGCGGCTATCATGGTGATGCCGAGCATGGCTATGAAATTCAGGAACAGTCCGAGTCCGTGCGGGTCGCCGTGGATAGTCATTATGGCCAGGGCGCAGGCCACAATCTTGAGCGTGCTGCCGCTGAGGTGGATGGTGGCGCACAGCGGTACGACAAATCCGGCTATGTCTTCGCGCACACCCATCTGTATGGTCTGCCGCAGGGTGACGGGGATTGTGGCGGCCGACGACTGGGTGCCGAGGGCGGTGAAATAGGCCGGCATCATTGTCGCCAGCATCCTGAACGGGTTCTTGCCCGCGATGGCTCCGGCCACGGCATACTGTATCATCAGCAACAGCACATGCAGCACGAATATGATGGCTATTATCTTGATGAAGCATCCAAGGATGGTGCCCACCTCGCCGGCCACGGTCATGTTGAGGAATATGCCGAAAATATAGACGGGCAGCAGCGGTATGACCGCCGTGTTGATGGTCTTGGCCACGATGTCGCGCAGCTCGTCGAACCCCTTGCGCAGCGAGTCCTTGCGCGAGAAGGCTATGCCGAGTCCGAGCATGAACGAGAGGACGAGGGCTGTCATCACCGTCATCAGCGGGGGCATATCGACGGTGAACCAGGGCAGTATCTCGGTCTTGTCCGTCTCCGTCAGTGCAAGCCCCTCCTCGTTGCCGATGAACCACGGGAACGATATGGAGCAGCACACGTATGACATCATGCCGGAGAAGAGTGTGGCAGCGTAGGCCAACAGTGCGGTCACGACCAGCATCTTCCCGGCGCGGGCACCGATGTCGGCGATGGCCGGTGTGACGAATCCCACTATGATGAGCGGAATCATGAAGCCGAGGAACTGGGAGAAGAGGCCGTTGAATGTCGCCATCAGCTGTGCCACCCACATGGGGGCGACAAGGCCGACGAGTATGCCGGCAACGATGGCGATGGCTATGAGCGGGAGCAGTCCGAACCGTTTCATCGTACGTCGCGTCAGGTCCAGAGATGTGACGATGCGTCTGAGGGCATGCGCCAGTCGCCGCGGGGCGAGAGGCATACCGAGCCGACCTTGGGACCGTCGGGGAGGCACGACCTCTTGAACTGCTGGCTGAAGAACCTGCGCATGAAGGTCTTGAGCCACTTTTCAATCGTGGCATCGTCATATTCTGCCTCGCTGAAGGCGTGACGGGCCAGATAGTATATGCGTTCGGGTGTGAAGCCGTAGCGCAGCATATAATAGAGGAAGAAGTCGTGCAGCTCGTATGGCCCGACGAGATCCTCGGTCTTCTGCAATATCTCGCCGTCCTTGGCTGCCGGGAGCAGCTCGGGGCTGATGGGGGTATCGACGATGTCGAGCAGCAGGCGGCGAGCCTCGCTCCCTTCGGGGTGGGTCATGGCGAAATGATGTACCAGATGCTTGACCAGCGTCTTGGGCACACCTGTATTGACGCCATACATCGACATGTGGTCGCCGTTGTATGTGGCCCAGCCGAGGGCCAGCTCAGAGAGATCGCCCGTGCCGAGCACGATGCCGCCAAGGCGGTTGGCCACGTCCATCAGTATCTGTGTGCGCTCGCGTGCCTGCGAATTCTCGTAGGTCACGTCATGATTCTCGGGATTCTGCCCTATGTCCTTGAAATGCAGCTCTACGGCAGGGCCGATGGGTATCTCCATTGATGTCACCCCAAGCTCGCGCATCAGGTCGACGGCGTTCGAGCGTGTGCGCTGTGTGGTGCCGAAGCCGGGCATGGTTATCCCGACGATACCCTTGCGGTCGAGTCCGAGGCGGTCGAATGTCTTGACGGCCACAAGCAGGGCCAGCGTGGAGTCGAGTCCCCCCGAGATGCCGACGACGAGGGTGTGGCACCCTATGGCATCAAGTCGCTTGGCCAGTCCGGCAGCCTGTATGTTGATTATCTCGTCGCAGCGTTCCGAGCGGGCGTCGTCTCCGGCGGGTACGAACGGGTGCGGGTCAATGTGCCGCATCAGTGTCTCCTTGGGGTCGGGTTGATATTCTGTGCCGCTGAATGTGTCGCAGCCTATTGTCATGGCACCCTCGCGAGCGGCACAGTCGGCAAATGTGGTCATGTGCATGCGGTCGCGCGACAGGGCCTCGATGTCGACGTCGCATACGGCGGTGTTCTCCTTGGGATTCCAGCGCGGATTGGCCTTGAGTATCGAGCCGTTCTCGGCTATGATGGCCTTGCCGTCGAACACAAGGTCTGTCGACGACTCGCCCCACCCGGCGCCCGCATATATATATGCGCACAGGCAGCTCCCGGACTGGCGTGATATGAGGTTGCGGAGATAGGAGTATTTGCCGATATGGTCGGGCGATGCCGAGATGTTGGCTATCACCTGTGCTCCGGCCATGGCCAGGCGGCAAGATGGCGGCACGGGCACCCACAGGTCCTCGCATATCTCGATACCGACCTTGGCGCCGTGGCACTCGAAGATGCGGTCTCCGGCAAGATGTGCGGTAACCCCTCCTACCTTGACGTCAGCCTCGAAGCCCGGCTCGAGGGGTCGCCACCAGCGCCGCTCGTAGAACTCGCTGTAGTTGGGTATATATGATTTGGCCACGAGGTCGACGTGTCCCTCGCGCACCAGGGCCGCGCAGTTGTAGAGCGCGGGGCCGACCTTGACGGGTAGCCCTACGATGAAATGCATCGGTGTGCCATTCGAGTACTCCACAAGCCTGCCGAGGGCATCTGAGGCTGCATCGAGCAGTGTCGAGTTCTGGAACAGGTCGCCGCAGGTGTATGCCGTGAGCGACATTTCGGGGAATACGGCCAGCTCTACGCGCTGTGAGGCAAAGCGCTGCAGCGTGTCGAGAATCTGACCGAGATTATAGTCGGTGTCGGCCACCCTGACCTGCGGTGCGGCGGCGGCGACCCTGAGGAATCCGTGATGCATAGTCGTGTCTTTTGTCAATATGGCTACGAAATTAATTAAAAATAATGAGACTCCGCAAAACTAAGGGCAAGTTTTATCCGTTTTTAAATAAAATCACATTCTATGCCGTCACCTGTCCTACATCAGCTGCTTGTCATCCTCCTGTGGGGAGGGGTGGTCGCGTATGTCGCGCTTATGGCCATGCTGGTGGTCAATGTGATTACCGAGAACCGCAATCCTCTCAGCACTTTAGGGTGGGTTACAGCCCTGCTTTTCATCCCGGTTGGGGGCGCGATACTGTATTTCCTGTTCGGACGCAGCCTGCGCAACGTGCGTATGATCTCGCGCCGCAACCGCCGCCGTCTGCTCAGGGCCGAGAGCCATGCTCCGCTCCCGAGGCTCGACCGCTCTTTCAGTCCCGAGAACCGCCAGCGCATACGTCTGGGCTATGCCGTGGCCGGAGCCATGCTCTATCCCGACAACTCTGTCGAGGTGTTCAATTCGGGCAAGAAGCTGTTCAGGGCCATGTTTGCTGACCTCCGTGCCGCCCGCAGCTATATCAACGTGCAGTTCTATATCATCGCCAACGACGTGCTTGGCCGCGAGCTCTGCGATATCCTTGTCGACCGGGCACAGGCCGGGGTCAAGGTCAGGGTAATATATGACTATATCGGGTCAATCGGCAAGGAGAGCCTGTCGCTCTTCAACCGCCTCAAGGAGAACGGTGTCGAGGTACATGCCTTCTTCCGCATACAGTTTCCCGACAAGATAAGCCGCCTCAACTGGCGCAACCACCGCAAGGTGGTGGTGATAGACGGGGAGGTGGGATATATAGGTGGATTCAATGTGGCCACACGCTATGTCGACGGCGGCAAGTTTGACCTGTGGCGCGACCTCATGGTGAGGGTAGGGGGACCTGTCTTGGCCGGGCTCCAGAATCACTTTGCCATCGACTGGAACTTCATGGGGCATCCCCTACTGACCGATGCCGTGAATCCGAAGCCTGTCTCGCGAAAGGGGGCCGTCGATGGTGTGCTCGCCCAGATTGTAGCCTCCGGGCCTACAAACCGCTGGGCACCGACGGGCTATATGTTCTTCAAGGCAATATCGGGGGCCAAGCGCAGGGTGTGGTTGCAGACACCATATTTTCTTCCCGGCGACGACCTGCTCAAGGCACTGCAGTGCGCGGCGCTTTCGGGGGTGGATGTGCGCGTGATGGTGCCCCGCAAGTCCGACTCGGCCATACTCACCTATGCATCTAACAGTTTTGTCGAGGATTGCCTTCTGGCCGGAATAAAGGTGCTCTTCTTCCGTCCAGGGATGCTGCACTCCAAGCTGCTGATTATTGACGATGATTTCTCGACACTGGGGTCGACAAATTTCGATTACCGCAGCTTCGAGCACAATTTCGAGGAGAATATCGTGATGTATTCAGCCGAGGCCAACGCGCTGCTTGCGTCACTGTATGCCGATGATGAGAAAGGATGTGACAGGATACGCCTGTCACAGTGGAATACGCGCCCACGCCGTGAGAAGATGCGCGAGTCGCTCTGCCGTCTCCTTAGCCCTATCCTGTGACAATGGTCCCCGGAACGGGCAAAAAAATAGCGAAGGACGGCCTCACGGTCCCCCTTCGCAGCTTATACATAGTACTTAACGTCAGTGGATTATTGATTAACTTTCTTGATTCCTTTTATGGCGAATGCTTTATCAATGCATTGCAAAGGTAAACAGAATTTTTCAAAAAACCTAATTCACTCCATTCATTTTATGATTCAACAGTTGCTCGTCAGTGGCTGTCAAATCTATATTTTATGAAAAACATTTATATATTTAACATTTGTTTATTTAAAAAGACGTTAAAATAGTGTAACTTGCTGCGGTCATTTAACGTAATTTATGTTTATATTAAATTTTGTTAAATCGTTTTGGACTTGATTCATTCCTCCCGGACTTGCCTATGACAGGGAAAAATTGTAACTTTACGCCATAAATCCTGAAATCATGAAAAGACTATCCGCGTTTCTTCTTCCGGTCCTTATGGGTATGGCCGGTACATCGAATGTCATGGCACAGAGGACCATCGAGCTCACCGAGCCTTCGGTCAAGGTATTCCTTCCTGACGCGTCAAAGGCAACAGGCAGGGCCGTGGTGATATTGCCCGGCGGAGGATATTCGCATACGGCCATCAACCATGAGGGCTATGACTGGGCGCCGTTCTTCAACGAGCGTGGCATTGCCTGTGCCGTCGTGGACTACCGCATGCCCCACGGCGACCGCAAGATTCCGCTCACCGATGCCGGGATGGCGATGAAGATGATGCGCGACAGTGCCGAGGTATGGCATATCGACCCCGCGCAGGTCGGCATAATGGGCTCGTCTGCCGGAGGTCATCTCGCATCGACAGTCGCACTCAACGCTCCGTCGGCCGTGCGTCCAGATTTCCAGATTCTGTTCTATCCCGTCATCTCGATGGACAAGGCATATACCCACATGGGCTCGCACGACAATCTGCTCGGCAAGGATGCCACTCCCGAGCTCGAGCGCGAGTATTCGGGTGAGCTCAACGTGACTCCCGAGACACCGCGTGCCATAATGCTGCTGAGTGCTGACGATACCGCCGTACCTCCCCATAACTCCATCGCATATTTCGAGGCTCTGAGGGCCAACAATGTCCCTGCAGCGATGTATATCTGGCCCTCGGGCGGACACGGATGGGGAAGCCGCGAGAAGTTCAAATATCACAATGAGATGCTGGCCGAGCTCTCGGCATGGCTTCTGAGCTTCTGATGACCACAGAAATCTATCACGACATCTGCGACTACCTGCGCGGTCTGGTCAAGGATACGGTGTGGGACGGTCATCTCTATGCCGTGGGCGGATGCTGCCGCGACGAGGTGATGGGGCTCCCCATCAAGGATCTCGACATGGCTGTAGACCTCCCCAACGGAGGCATCGGATTTGCCCGTTGGCTGGAACAGAACGGCCTCACGACGGGCGAGGTAGTCACATTTCCTCGTTTCGGCACCGCGCGTCTCAGCCTCAGGGCATTTCCCGGCGACGAGATCGAGCTGGTGCAGACGCGGCGCGAGAAATATACCGACCGCAACTCGCGCTGTCCCGAGACCGCTTTCGGCACCATCGAAGAGGACTGCCTGAGGCGCGACCTCACCGTAAACTCACTCTATTTCGACATCTGCCGCCGCAAGTTTGTCGATATCACCGGGCGTGGCCTGTCCGACATCGAGCACCATATCATACGCACCCCTTCAGACCCCGACTCGACATACGACGATGACCCGGTGAGGATATACCGCACCATACGGTTTGCCTGCAGGTTCGGATGGAGGATTGAGCCGGGTACCTTTGCCGGCCTGATGCGCAATATCCATCGTCTGTCAATAGTCACGCCCACCCGCTGCCACACCGAGCTCGAGAGGATGCTCACCGGGCCCCGCCCTGTGGAAGCCCTTGATATGCTCATGCGCACAGGGGCTATGGAGTATATGCTCCCCGAGGTGGCGGCGCTGCGCGACCAGCCTCTCGGTGACGGCCAGCCGGGCACTGTCTGGGAGCATACCCTTGAGGTTGTCGGACGGCTCGAAGGCGAGGGTTTCGTCATGCTCATGGCCGCGCTGCTGCACGATGTGGGCAAACCTCAGACTGCCGGAGCCGGAAACCCCGGCGGAGTACGGTTCATGAACCACGACCAGACAGGCTCGGGCATAACCCGCCGTATCATGCGCCGCCTGCGGTGCGAGCGTCCGCTGATAGACGATGTCGATTTCCTTGTGCGTCATCACATGTGGGCGTCCACATGGGGCCCGGACGCCGAGAAGATGAAGGACCGCCAGTTGCGCAAGCTGCAATACGTCTGCGGTACACGCAAGCGGTTTGACATGCTGATGCGCCTTATAGACGCCGACAACTGCTCGCATGCGCCCGGTTACTGCATGCCTGGCCAGGTTCCCGCCATAATGCGTCGCACAAGCCAGATGGAGGAGGAGGGTACCACCATGTTCGGCTATCATCTGCCCCTATCCCTTGCCGCCATGAAGCGCGCCCGCCGCATGCGCGACAACAAGGAACTGAAACGCTGTCGCGAGTACCTCATCAAGATGGCCTTCGCCAACCCCCTCCGCACCCCCGCCGAATTCAAGAAACTCCTCATCGCCTTCAAATGACCGATGCTAAAAATCGGCGCTCTTTGCAATTGCTTGATTTATTGTGCGTTTACACTTTTTCGATGATTAAATCAAGCAAAAACCACAAAAAATCGAGGGTTCGTGTCAGGTCGGAGCGGTGAAATGCTCCTTTACAACCTGTGGGAAATGCTCTTTCTCGAGGGCGTGAATCTTGCGCTCCACATCTTCGGGCGTGTCTTCGGGCGCGACTGCGACATTGGTCTGAAAGATGATTTGCCCCTCGTCGCAGCGGTCGGTGACAAGATGTACCGTTATGCCGGTCTCCTTCTCGCGGTTTTCCACCACGGCACGGTGGATGTGTATGCCGTACATCCCCTTGCCTCCATATTTCGGCAGCAACGATGGATGGATGTTTATGATGCGTCCCTCATAACGCCCGATGAGGAACGGGGGAATCATAAGCAGGAATCCCGCAAGCACTATACCGTCGACAGCATGGCTGTCAAGCACCTCCATCATTCTTTCCGGGTCATTAATCTCGGCCTTTGTCAACACCTCGACAGGCACACCCAAGTTGCGGGCGCGCTCGATGACGCGGGCCTCCGGCCTGTTGCAGACCACCACGGATACCCGCAGGTCATCCCCGTGGGCAGTATTGAGATACCTGATGATATTCTCGGCATTCGACCCGCTCCCCGACGCGAATATAGCTATATTTTTCATCTTCAAACCTGTTTTCACACCTCAAAGATACACATTTTCGGGCAAACTCTGTTAATTGCGGCGGTGATATATAAAAACAGTTCCTCCGGGGGCATTTCAGTGAATTGCCCTCGGAGGAACGGAATAAATAGAGGTCAGGTTACGGCATTATCTTGAATGTCATGCCATTGCTGAACCGTAACAGGCATATTGTGTTGCGTGGTGCGTCAAAATATTCTGTCTCGCCAAGGTTTTCCTTATAGAAAATTGTTCGGCCTGTGGTGTCGCAGATGCGTACCGCAAGTCCCGAGACATTCGACATCACTATCTGTCCGTTGACTGGACGGCACTGTATGACGGTTGACTCAATGTCGATGATTGACGACGGTCCGCCGTTCTCGATTCCAAAAGAGAGGGTCTGGCCGTAGGTCTTGCCGGATTCGGTCTCGATAAATGCGCGTACGCTGTAGTTTCCGTCTGCAAGCAGTGCTGCCGGGAGGGTGTATTGCATATCTTCGCCGGTGTAGACTGTCTCGACTGTGGCAGGGGCGTTCATCGCTGGGGCAGACGCGCCTCCGTTGTGCCAGTACTCATAACCCTGTGCCGTCACGGTCTCGCTTCCGGCGACATAATATCCGCAGAAGATAATCGCGTTGTTCTCGCGGTCTGTGCGGTAGAGGGTATAGACTGTGCCCGGATAGAGTATAAACTCATTCTCGGTGCGGAAATTCTTCCACTCCGAGGCGTGATACATCTTGCCTTTGTATCTCACAGCCGCGCGGAACTGATAGTCTGTGTCGGGGTCGAGCATACCGTTGATGAGCGAGACGCTGATTGAGCCGTCATCGTTCTTGATACCCTTGGTGAATGCGGGGTCGGATGCCCAGCCTGTCATGCGTTTCCATTCGAATCCGAATTCAGCCGAGCTGTTTGCATCGCAGTCAATCATGCCGTTCAGACGTGCCGACCGGTTTGAGATATTGTCGGCGGCAGAGGTCTGGCATGTGATGGCGGATGTCCTGAAGGTGCCCTCCTTGACTGCGGTTGCGCCTTCGGCTGTCTCGGCCCAAGCACGGTAATAGTATGTCGTCGCCGGGTCGAGTTCGGTGACAAGTACGGTGTTGTTTCCGTCGCACTCAATCCTGTTGTCGTACGACATGTCGGTGCTGTACTCGATGCCCGATGCGACAAGGGTCGCGTCTCCGACAGCGGGGAATACCTTGACAAGGGCTGAGGTCTGGGCGGCATCGACCGTAGATGAAACGTTGATGTCGAGAGTCTTGAAAGGATAGGGGCCAAAATAATATGTCGTTCCGTTGACACGTGCCTGGACATATACATTATATGTATGTGATGGTGTCAGAGATGTAAACGAGACCGGGGATGTATAGCCCATATAGTCCCCATAGTCAAGACGATATTGGATGTTCTCGACTGTGGCATCACCTTTGTCGCAGCTTATGGTCATGTTGGCCTTTGTCTGTGTAATACCGCTGAAAACGACCTTCATGTCTACGGGAGGAGTCGTGAATTCAGCCTGATAAAACCATTCGTATACGTGTCCGTCGACCTTGGCATAGGGACGGAATATATAATGTTTATTGGCTGACAGACCTGAGATACCTGCAGTGAGATAGCCCTCGGCTACCGAACCGGTCGCTTTAGTGCTGTTTCCGGCATCATCGGTAAAGATAAAGCCCATTTCCTCGGGGGTGTCGTTTGTCGGCAGGACATATGCTTGTAACGTGGCCTTAGACTGTGTCAGGTCTTTGGCCAGCGCATCAGCAAAATATGAGGTTGTCGTGAAGGTCTGGCTCGTGTAGGCTGATGCTTTGTCTTCAGTTTTCAAAGCACTGATATTGACCTCATACCTTGCGTCCGGGCACAAACCGTTCAGCTCGAGGATGAAATCATCGGATGATGTCTCGATCGGCAGATTGTAGGTTTCGATGGTGAAGCTGCCCAGGACTATTTCATTGACATTGGTTGCACGCCACTCCAGTTCGTATGAGCCGGGAGGATATACGTCAGTGGTCCTGTATTCTTTGGCCTGTTGCGGGTCTAATGTGGAAATGAGTTCGTTGTTGATGTATAAATTTACAGCTCCGACACCTGCATAGTAGAAATAGAATCGTCCGGGTATAAAGGTCTGCAATTTCATTTTCAACGTGGCATCCTTGTCAGTGACCAGACGCCAATCGCCGTATGTGAAATCATTTTGAATAACCTCATAGTCAAAAGGCATAAGGTCATTGAAAAAATTTTTTTCAAATTCGTCCTCCCGTTTGTTAAAGAAACGTGGATCATCCGAATATATACCATAGTAGCGATTGTCTATCCCATGGTCACCTCCGTCGGTATGGCAATAGATGGTCGCTGTGCGTTGCATCACGTTCCTGACGCTGTCTACCTGTGCCTCTATGGATTTGGTGTAGAATTTCAGCGTGTCGCTATATATGATGTCGCAACCAGCGGGCTGCACATAGGTCCTTGCCTTATAGGCCCCGCGATAGTCGAGGCCCGTGCGCTCGAGGATGAATTTGTCGTTGGCTCCGTCATCTTCGAAATCTTCCCATTCCTGGCTGTTGAACGGCGCGAACTGCATGCCCCGCTGATAAATCTGGGCATCTCCGGCGACAATCTCGCCCTGTATCTTGGCCGTGTGCTGGGTACTTGACACGAGTACGGGCTTAAGGGCCTGGACAGCCTCGGTCGTGAATGAGCCTGTGACGCTGAACACCGTGTCACAGCCGTTTGCCTGTATGTATGCGCGATAGTCATAATTGGTCGCGGGGCGAAGACGTGTCACCTTGGCGGAGATTTCCTCGCCCGCAGCGGCTTCTGCCGGGAAATCAGTCCATCTCGCTCCTGTTGCGTCTTTGTACTGCAATCCACGCGCGATTATCTCGGCATCACCACCCACAACCTTTCCGCGCAGCGTCACAGATGCTTGCCGCAGGTCTGCAACCGAGAGTGTGTCGGCCGTGACAGGGAGGGTGGTGAAATTCTTGAAAGGAATACTGTCGTTGTTCCATCTGTTTTCAAAGCGGCTTGTGTATGTGAGATTTACATAGGGCCTGACGAAATATGTACAATTAGGAGTAAGTCCCTCTATCCTTGTGTTTATTATGTCTGTTGCAGTGACCGGTATAGTCTGAAGCTCAGGCATAGGTAATGAGGGGATTGACAGGTTGCCAATTTCGGCACGATAGTTGCCGTTATACCAGGTCGACCAGTACAGTGTATGTTTGCCTGCTGACAGACTGTACGTAAATTTCCGGTAGCTTCCTGTGATTTGTGTCCCCCGAGAGCCATCGATATGGAAATCAAGTCTTCCGTTGGAAGCCGATGCATAGAAACTGATTTCGCCTGCAGACAGCATCTCGAATGATACCGTAACAGTCTTGTAGTCTACTTTTGAATTGAATATGAGGCTGTTGTCCGAGACAGTCCAGTTGCCATCGACTTGGACGTCTATCACCCTGCCACGCGTGTCTGGCGCAAGCAGGGCGTTTGAATAAACACTGTTAGTGTAGGAACCAGTAGTGCATTCCACCCCCGTCTCCACCTGTGCATCGCCGAAGTCTATGGGTGCCGAGACTGTTGCAGTCGTCTGGGTTATCGGGTCGATTGTCATATCGCCGATGGTGATGTCGAGAGTCCTGAACTGTTTGAGCCCGGATCGGTTGCCGGACGCATCAACGGCGCGGAATATATAATCCTGACCGGGATAGAGGTCATCGACAGTGACAGAGCCACCCTGTGCGTCCATGGATATCCATTCGCCGGGGGTGGTATTGCGCAGGTCAATGTTGCGCAGTTTCGCAAGGTCCATTCCGACGTTGGTGACCGCCGTCTTGCGATACTCCCATTTCAGGGTGTGGGTTCCCGGAGCGATGGTGAATGAGGTGCTTGTAAAGTCAACGAGGCCGGAGATTGAGCCGAGAATCTGGCCATCGACTATGAACGAGAGATTACCGATGCCCTCCTCCGAATCTACGCCCCATTCGAATGAGACTGTCGTCTCTTCGGTCAGGGTTACCTCGGCGGTAATCGCCGAACCTGTGTTTACAGGGAGTGGTGACGAGGTGTTGTAGTAACTCTCGATCCACCCGTTACGTTTTTTCCATGGGTAGCGGTCAAGGGTGAATGCGACAGGATCTGAGTCGGGCGAGAGTGCGTTCTGGGCGATTTCGTCGAGCTCGACGAGTGTTCCGTACTTGACCTGGAATCCGGTCGCTCCCGTGCCGCTCAGAGTGGCATGGGTCTGTGTGACACCCGATGCCGGGAGGGTTGTGGGCGAGGCGTGTGCTATGCCCGTTCCCAGCGACATGACAGCCATTGAGATGCCACACAGTCTGAGACAGATGTTTTTCATAATGAAACAAATGCGATCCTATAGGCACCCGAATTCAGACCGTTCCATTGTGTGATGTGTGATAAAACAAAAGGCGCGGTGCCTGATTTCCGCTTATCCCGTGTGTAGGCCTTCGCATTGCCCCTGAATGAGATAAGCAGCAGGGAGGCCCACGCCTGTACGGATATATATCGGCATACCGTACCGTCCCGACGTGACGGGGCGGCAGGTCGCGCACGGAATACACACGTACACACAATGGACGTCTGCTGACCGTATCTTTCATTCAGGTAAAGTTGCGAAGTTTACACACGGAAGATAACGTCAATAAACGCCAGAAAAAAAATAGTCCCGCAAGGCCCTCTCCTGGGCCTCCCTGAGACGATGCAAAGATACGGACATTTTTTAGAAATACAAATAAAATCACCGCCCTAAATATCTGTGCGGGACAGACATTTTCGGGCAAACTCTGTTAATTGCGGCGGTGATATTGGTTTTATCGGTGTTTTTAATTAATTTTGCACTTTAATTAACACTGTAAAGTCGAAAAAATACCATCATATACTATATGGAAAAGAAATTCAAGCGTACGCTTGTCACCACCGCGCTCCCTTATGCCAACG
>OLOX01000469.1_pt1 | contig 42458 bp, 46 predicted proteins | sample 1672091 | NCBI WGS metagenome assembly OLOX01 (sample SAMEA3136644, study PRJEB25190) | human gut metagenome | reverse complement strand
ATCCGGGTGTGGCGAAGTTTGGTATCGCGCTTGAATGGGGTTCAAGAGGCCTCGAGTTCGAATCTCGACACTCGGACCACGTCGGAGCAGGTTTGTATGCTTGCTCCGACTTATTTTTTACATAGCGGAGAGGGAGATGGTGTTGTCATCTCCCTCTTTTTTGTCCGGCGCAGGACGCGAAAAAGCGCGGCAGCTGCCGCGCTTTTTCCTCTTCCTCCCTGCTCGGTCCTTCCTGAAAGAAGGTCCCCCTCGCTGTTAAGTGAATTTAGTATACCATGAATACGCCCGTTTGTCTATCCTTTTTGCGCGCCGCATCCAGCATTTGCCACCGCTTTTCATGCATATCGCGCTGTCGGACGGCAAAACTACCGTTGCGATACCCAACAAGGGCATTTGCCCCACAACATGAAAGGAGAACACAACGATGTCTACCAAGAACAGCAACAAGCTGAATGTCCCCGAAGCCAAGGCCGCTATGGATCAGTTCAAGATGGAGGCCGCCTCTGAGGTCGGCGTGAACCTGAAGAACGGTTACAACGGTCACCTGACCAGCCGCGAGGCCGGCTCTGTGGGCGGCCAGATGGTCAAGAAGATGATCGAGTCCTACGAGAAGAACCTGTAAACGGTCCTTCCCGCACGAAAAAAGAACCGCCTTCGGGCGGTTCTTTTTTACGTTCTCACAAGGTGACCTCCGTGCCGTTGTTCACCTCGATGCGGTAGCCGCCGGGGTTGTATACATCCGTTCCGTTGCCCCGGAAGCGGCAGTCATCCAGCGCCGCATAGGAGTTCGGCGGCAGGCACAGAAGCTCCAGCGCCGTGGTGTTGTTCAAAAAGTCGATGCGCCTGATGGTATATGTATAGGAGTTGCTGTACGCGGAGTCGTACCGCGCGCCCACCCCGTTGCCGCCGATATACCCGCCGTGGAGATAGACCCAGCCGCCGTTCACGGCCAGCGCTCCCACGTCCCAGTCGGTTACGCGGCAGTTCTCCAGATAGGTGGGCGCTCTGGCGGTCACGCCGGTTCCGCTCCCATCCCCCTCAAAGCTGACCTCCGAAAAGCGGACGTAGGCGTGGCACCGCTCCGTGTCGCTCAGGGGCATCACCGTCACCGGCGCGGCGAAGGCGGTGCCGCTGCCCTTCAGTGTGACCGCGCAGCCCACCGACACCGGCGCGTCATAGGTCACGTCCGGCAGCTCCACCGTGATGGACGTGTCCGCGTTGTACTCCTCCGCCAGCCGATCCAGCAGCGCCTGCAGCTCCTGCGCCGTTTCCAGCGGCGCGTCCTCCGGCGTGATGCGCAGCGCCTGCTGCTCCTCAAATTCCACGGTCATGGTCAGGTGCAGCACGTCGCCGCTCTTCATGCGCAGCGTCCAGACCACCTCGTTGTGGGTGCAGGTGGGATCCGCACGCAGCCGCCGGTACAGCAGCGCCGGGGACTCCGGTGTTTCCTCCTCCGCGTCCCACAGCTTCACCCGGCTCACGCCCTCCGGCGCGGTGACGGACACGTCCCAGCTGTCCAGCAGCGCGGCGAAATCCTCCGCTGCGTAGTCCTGGGTCACGGCGTCCTCCACCATGACGGTGGCGGGGAAGTCCACCGTTCCGCCCGCCGGGATCAGCTCCGAGCGATACCCCACCGGGTCGGTACGGCCCTCGATGGACGGCGTCACAGCCGTGAACACATGGTACTCCCGCCCGTCCGCGCCGGTGTAGTAGGTCTGGCAGGCGGCCAGATAGGGATCCGGGGCCGGGTCGGTCGCAGCGGCCGGATCGGCTGCGCTGTTCGGGCGTTGCGGCTCCGTTTCGGCGGTCGGCCACAGCCAGACCGCCAGCCCGGCGGTAAGCGCCGCGGCGAACCCCACCGCCAGCAGGCGCAGGCGGCAGTACGGGCCGATAAACAGCGGGAACAGGCAGAGAAAAGTGGCAATCGAACACGGCGCACTTTTGACCGGGGAGGTAAGTAAAAAAGTAGATTTTCCTATAGGTTTATGATATGCTGTTCTAAAAAATAAATGGTAAAACAAAACAATCAGACTACCACATCAGATTTTCCATGCAATTTTAACTTTACCGTGTCCAACATGAATAGATTCAATCAGGGTATCGACCACGGTTAATTTATCGTCGATAGATATATCGTTCCATTTGCTCATGTAATCGCTGATGACGCCGATGTTTTGTCTGTCATACATTTCGGCTGACATTTGAGCGATTTTTTCTTTTACCGTTTTCTTTTCTTCGTCGAGTGCATCAATGCGCTCATTGATATATTCCATTGTCGCTGTGCTTGCAGATACGATTTTGTCTATAAGCGTGGCGATTTCTTTTTCGATTTCTTCTGCACGGATTTTCAGCTTGGTAAGCTCGATGGGGTCTCCGTGCTTTTCCTTGTAAGAAAGCTTGTTGAACTCTTTAAGTTTACGGGACATTTCATCAAAGACAATGGTTTGGCAGCAGCTGCTCGGAGTAGTATGAAAAATCAGGATGGTGAATCAGCGTGGCGATAATACCCGCTTCGCTTTCGACCCGCGCCATATCTTCATTTGCCAGCATTTCTCATCACCTCTTCTTCATCAACTGATAGTACTCGCACTCATCCTGCATTTCGCAGAGGTGGGTACATTTGAAAAACTCACATGACGGTTTGAAATCTGATTCTTGCCGTATCTCGGAAATCATTTCTGCAAGCCATTGTTTCGCACCTTCGTAGTCCTTATCCAAGAACGGCTCTTCGATGAAGGTATCGGTGCGGAAACAGTTGAAGCAAAGCTTGCGAGGCCGAACACCGTATTCCTCCTCGACCGCAGCCGAATAGAGGTATAACTGCTTAAGGTAAGCATCCAGTTCCTCGTCCGTTTTGGTCGGTTTCTCCCGCTTGCTCCGAGGCTTCAAAACCCTGGACTTGTTATCCACCACATAGAGGGAGCCATCCAGCTCTCCAAGAAAATCAATGTAGCCAATGAAGGGGATTCCATTCACCTTGAAATCCACCTTCTTTTCAATGGCTACAGGTCGATACGGGAACGGGTGGATGCCCCGCAAATACCGAAGGCCACCAGTGAAGTAGTTCCCGAAGACCGTTTTATTTGGCGCCCGACCGATAACCTCTTTCTTGAAATCTCGCAGGTAAATGTCTGTCAACTGACGCGGGGATTTTCCCTCCTTGAAGTAGGTTTCAATCAGCTTGTGCATGAATGTGCCATAGCTTGCGAAAAACATTTCTTTGCCGTGGATATGCCGGATGTACTTCAGATAAAATCGATACGGACAGTCTACGAAAGCTTTGATACGGGAGTAGCTCCAGACCATATCGTCAATGAGCGGTGCGTAATTGATTTCTCCCATAGGCCGCCACCTTTAGAAAGGCAGGCGGTTGTCGTCGATTTCACCCTCATCAACTGTGGGCTGCGGCTCTGTACTGCTGTCACGAGGTTCCTCTCCGTCAAGCTCGAAGGAGAACATTTTGAAGTTGGTATATGTAACCTTTTTCTCTTTGTCGTACTTGGTCGTCACATCTACATCGCCGAGTTTGATGCGGTTGCCCTCTTTCAAACCGGCAGCTTTCTTTGCTGCCGCCGTTCCGATGGCAAGGACGAAACCGGAAAAATCCTGTTCATACTCGCCAGACTGTTTGTTCTTTCGACTGATGGACATACGAATCTTCGTGCTGGTGTCGCTCATCGGCGTCACTTCCCAGACCTTTGCATAAGCACCTGTGCGAAAACCCATGTGTTACTCCTCCTTAATACTGAATGTCTCTTTGAAATCTGCCAGCAATTTACCGGCAAGAGCTGACTCGGTGATGGCAAAATAGTTGCCACCCTTTGCGTACTTGGACACAAACTTTTTCACATCCTCCGCCTTATCCTTATTGGACTCAAGGAAGTGCTTGACTGTCTCGTCAAAACTCTGGATGATGCCTTCCGCAATCATCTTATCCTCAGCCGCCTCAGCAGCACGCTGCTTGCTGCGGAAATTATCGGGGTCGTCATCCGGCGTTGCGATGTTGAAATACTTGAGAAGGAAGTACCGACTTGAGTAAGTCAACCCGGAACCAAATGCCTGTGAAGCATCGCTCTGTTGTCCAACAAGAGCCCAGCTGACATCGATGCGCTCTTCGGGATTGTCGTTGTTGACCCAAGACCATGTCATATCGGCGCTTACCAAAATCTCGTTGTTGTTCTCCTCGTAAAACTCGCCCTTGCCGGTCGTTTTGGTCTTCTTATATGTATAGGGTTCTACCCTTGTGGTTCCGGGCTGAATACTGGGAACCAGGGACAGGTGATACTTGTCCATAAAAACCGAGATTTTTGCGAGAATTTCATCTTCGGTGACATACTTGTAGCCGTAGCCGCTTTTGTTTTTCCGGATGACTTCGACCTGTTTTCTGACCTTAGCAAGCTTTTGATAAATGTTGCTTGTCTGCTCTGACATAAATAACCTTCTTTCCTTTTATTCGCCGCAAAGATAAGTAGCTTCCATATCGGCAAGATGCAGCAGGACAGCAAGCTTACTCCGCTCAAAAATTTTGCCGATAAAAGCGTTCCCGCCCTTTACTGCTGTGTCCCAACCGCCCATATGAGCGCGGATAGCGAGAATTTCCTCCGGCTCAAGATGCATGAAGTTCTGAATAAGAATGACAGATTTGTCTGCGTGCTCTCCGCAGGGGAACTTCTCATCGATTTCATAGACCTCTTTTTTGTACCACTGGCCTGTCTCCTCATCTTTGACATTGCGAAAGCCTTTCTTGTAGAAGTTGACCTTGCAAATGTCGTGAAGCAGCGAAACAACAGCAACTGTTTCCGCAGGATAACTGTTTTGTAATCCGGCGTTTGCCAGCCCCCTCTTTAAGCAGTCATACACATTCAGGGAATGCTGAAGAAGCCCACCTTCATGGCAGCCGTGGAACTTTGTGGATGCTGGTGCAACGAAGAAATCGGAATCCTCCAACCATCGCAGAAGCATATCGGAGCCATCTCTGTGTACTGCGTTATTGTACACAGAAATAAATCTCTCCTTTAACTCGCCCATAGGAACCACTCCTTTCAATCTTGTATTTTATTTAATTGTGTTGATATATGTAAAGAGAAACCTGCTTGATGCAGGTTCTCTAATTACCAATTTCGGTTAGTCTTGGGAATGGGATAAAGCTTTTCAGCCGTTGTCTTTGCATGGGACAATTTCATTTTACCGTATGTCTGCATCAAAAGCATGACTGCGATATTACGGTTTCCGTCCAATTCCAAATCTTGATACTGGCTTTTCCCATACAGGCTTCCGTTTGCGGTGCGGAATGGGAGCCTCTCCTCACCGACATTCTGCCAGCCAAAACGGCTGGTATAACCATAAGTACCATCGTACTTCTTGATAAGAGACTTCTTGGCTTCCTCATCGCAGAAAACAGGATTGTCTCGCTTAAAAGACTCGATACGCTCCCAAACCGCATCGTACATATCGGGATTCTTTACATCCTCCATCATGCGCTGCTCCAGCTCGGGGTCGGTATGTTCTGCGATATATGCCTTGATTAAACGGCTGCGCTCTTCGCCGACAGCTCGTTCACCAATCTCTTTGGCTGTTTCTGTGGCAAGCCAAGCACCGCCTGCAAAGATTGAAAACAAATCTCCGATACCCATTTTTTCACCGCCTTACATCAGGAAAGCCAGCTTCCAACGCTGGTAGTCTTCCATATAGTCTTTTTCAATTTTGTTTTGTTTGTGCTCCAGCTTGACCCTGCCTTTGACAACATATGTCCGCCCGGACATGAAATCAACTGCTGCATCAGAGAAGTCCACTGGAATACCAGCCCGCTCTCTCTCGTACATCCGATAGAAAAGCCCGGACATCCATACTCTGTAGAAGCTTAACTGCTGTTTTGTCTTGCCATCCTGAAGTGCGGCGGCAGAGCGGTGCGAAAGCATAGAGCGAATGGACATGGTTTTTGTGGTAGCCCGAACCCCACGCATAATGGTATCGCCAGGAACTCTGTCACGCCGAATTTCCTTTGCGTAATTCGGATGTTTGTACAAAAAACCAGGAAGCTCCACCGCATTATGAAATGCAGGAAGGGATTCACGGTAAAGAGGAACACAGTTCTCGCCGTACCGAATGGACATATCCATGAAGTCTACATCCGAAGCTGTGATGCTCAGCGTATCTTCTTCCCGGATACCGGAAAACGCCATCCAGTAGTAGCAGCGGTAGAGATTATCGATAGTCTCGTCGCCCTCTGGGTCAAAGACCTCGTTGAGATACCGCTGGAGATGTAGCGGGCTTGTGACCATCTGCTTTCTAACCTTGTCAAGACCGACCGCTGTGATGCGAAGCATCCCATCACAGGCACCCGGCACATTCATGGTGATACACCACTTGACATACTCTTTCAGTATCGTCAGCGACATCCATTGACTTTTGGAGCGCAATCCTACGATTTCATCAATCACAGGCTGTAGTTCCTCGGTGCTTTTCGTACACAAATCAGCACCCCATGCCTCTTCATGCGGCTCAAACGCGGTAAATACCGTTGTTGCCACATTCGCGGTATTGATGCTTTGTGTATAGTTGCGGATGAAGTTTATCTTTAACCCTTCATTGTACATGGCGAACCTCCCGTTAATTGTATGTAGGGTTATGCCGGAACGGCAGCATTCAAGCGGATTGCCTTATGCCAAACGGCAAGCAGCACCTCAGTATCCAGAAAGGAAATAGCGGAGGTAGCGAGGAGATTTGCTGCTGCTATCTGCCGCATATGGCGGTTGGACAATGTGGTGATATACTGACCGATGCGTTCTTTCGACATACATTCGGGATTCTCGCACAGAACCATGCTATCCAAACGAAGGCCACTGTCAGCCGACTTGATAACAACATGGGTGGGCTGTCCGGCTTTCTTAATGGAACTGGTGAGGGGAAGGGCGATGATGTTGGGACTGTGTGCGTTGCCGACATTGTTCTGAAAAACAACACCGGGGCGCCAGCCATTTTGTTCGCAGCCACTTCCTCCAAAGTTCATCAGATATACTTCCCCAATTTGAGGGACTCGCTGCTCATTATGATGAAAACCCAAGGTACTAACTCCTTCAATTCAATTATGTTGATAGTTGGAGTATAGCATAATGGTGGTTTCAAGTCAAGTCAATTATATAGACAACATAAAAAGTTTATGAGAAAATAAGGGTGTAGGTTTTCTCGGGCTCCACAGCTTTCATGTTACCGCAGCTTACCGTGAGTATAGTACCCAAAGGATTGGCGTCGCTATTGATTTCGGCAAATTTTATCCGGTCGATGCACATAGTACTTGTCTCGGACTTTAGGCAAATCAGATTGGGATTTTCGCATATCAACATAATTGGGAAGGACAATCTGATTTTGCAGGGGTCTGCCACACGATACCATTCCTGATTCTCCGTGCAGAAGAGAACCTGTTGCGGTTTGTTTCGGGAACAGTATTCCTTCAGTTCCCTCACAGAAACTCTTTTTTTCATCTCGTAGTCAGAAACCTCCATTGATTTATAAGGAAGCCCATGTTATACTACAAGTGGGTCATGATGAGTGGTGTCGTTATGACCACGGCCTGTAAATCTATGGGCTGCTCGCATACTGTTTTCTTGAGTTTGTGTTCATCGGCAGTATGCAACATGGGATAGTCCGTCGAAAGGCGGGCTATTCTTTTTCCTATTGACAGAAACATAAGTTTATGCTATCCTGTCAATGCAAACAGTAGTTACGGTGTTAATGCTACCACAAATAATGGGTCGTGTCAACAACCAATCTCAAATTACGGAGGATAGTCATCATGGACTTCGGCCAGCGCCTGAAAAATCTGCGTTTGGAGCGCGGATATACACAGCAGGATTTGAGTTCTGCTGTCGGAGTCTCTACCGTTGCTGTTAGGTCGTGGGAACACAACACGAAAAAGCCGAACATGGACGCTTTGATTGCGCTTGGGCGTTTTCTGAACACATCGATAGATACGCTTCTTGATATTCAGCCGAAAGGGAACGAACAAAACTACACTTTTATACTCTCTCCCGCAGAGAAACGCTTCCTACAGGAATATCGTGAGCTTGATTCCCACGGCAAAAAAATCGTGAACACCGTATGCTCTTTGGAGAAAGAGCGTATTGACCTGGCGGCAAAACCGAAGAACCGCAGCAAAGTTATCCAGCTTGCAAATACCGAGAGAGAGCGGTATATCCCACGATATACTACACCATCCGCAGCCGGTACATCTGTCCCGCTTGACGGTGCTGACTTTGAGATGATTCTGGTGGACAACCGTGTCCCAGACGAAGCAGATTACGCCGTAAACATCCAGGGAAACAGTATGTTCCCATATATTCACGATGGCGACATGGTATATGTGAAAAAGGATGCGGAAATGGCTATCGGCGATGTCGGTATCTTCTGTGTGGATGGCGCAATGTACTGCAAGCAGTACTATGTAGATGAAAATGGGAACCTTGAGTTAGTATCCGCGAACCCAGAACTTCGTAACACGAATGTCTTTGTGTCATCGGATAGCGGCAGCTCCGTAAAGTGCTACGGAAAAGTCCTGATAGGGTTCAAGCTGGAACTGCCGGACTATTTGTTTGAGGAGTAAAAAAGCAGGGCAATTACGCCCTGCTTTTTCTTTACTGGATAGCAGACTGAATGTGGCTTTTTGCATCGTCGATTTTTTCGAGCGCATCATTCAGGCTATCCAATGCGTCTTCCATCTTTTCAAACCGTTCTGTGCTTTGCAGATTCTCGGGGTAGTTGTCAACGCAGTCCTGCTCCTTGTCGCAAACCCTTTCCACCACAGAAGCGGCATTACTTAACATATTGAGGGCGTCTCTGAGCTGCCCCCGTCTTCTATCATCCACTCAATTCCTCCTATGAAAGCAATTTGCATAGTGAATTAGGCCGCCTGCCACACACCAGCGATATTCATATCGAGCCGCAGAGTATCTTCTGCTGCCTTAGAGATAGAGAACGAAGTGACTTCCTGTAAAAGCTTACAGAAACTATTCTCTCTGCCGTTCTCCAGAATGACCTCGTCGCAGAAGATGCTGATAGTCAGCACTTTGTTGTCCATATTGACACTCGCGTCGATGACGGAGCAATCAATTTCTTCAAAAAGTGCATCGACTTTCTCGCAAGCTCTGCTGACCTGCTCGGATTTTTCCGGTGAGACAACAAAAGCCGCACCGAACTCTTTGGAGGCATCCTCAATCAAACCATGCACCGTGTCAAAACAACCTTTGTATTCCATATTGCCCGCCCCTTATTCGATTGGTGTTGTGATACCATGAAAGGTAAATGTCAGCCGAATCCTGTTTTTTGCCAGAGGATAGACCTCTGTATTGCTGGCAAACTCAGCAGCTCTGGCAAACCACTCCGGATTATCAAAGTCCAACCTCTTTGCCTCGATAGAGACACTGCCCATTGTCTTGAACGGTTCACACAGTTTATATGAAAGAACGGCATCTGTTCCTTTGGCAAAATGCTTGAGCACAGAATAGACGAACTTCATCTGCTGATGCTTAGGAAGACTGATGATGGTTGTCTTCATCTCATCATTCATCACCTCATCATAAATGGCATCGACGAAACTGTCGAACGCCGTTTCAATGCCGGCATCAAGCGCATACTGCAAATCCAAATTGTTATCCATAAAGACCACTCCTTCCAATATCTATTATACCACACACAGTCAACTGCAGAGCTGACAGGTGATTTCCACCTCGCCAACTGCGTTCTCTCCGAGAATTTGCAGCAGAGAGTTCGCAATCATGTCTGCGTTGATTTTTCCACTAAAAGAAAGAGAGACCTTTTTCATGGACATAATTTCATTCTTTTCAGGCGTTAAGGCGTGAGGTTCCATCAGCTTAACAGGAGTTGGCGCAGGCTTTACCTCGCCCTTCAAAAAACTGCACCATGCTTCTCGCTGTTCGGCATTCATGGAATGCCCTACGGGGAACTTTACCGCAAGGCCATTTGCTTGAATAAACCTGCGTATGGTAAGCGGTTGTACATGAAACATAGCTGCCAGACTGGTTGCGTTTGCCCCGTAAACAGCCAGCAGGTGGTTGAGATATTCCTCCTGCGTCGGCTTGGAAACCTCCTTAAAAATCTCCCAGGAAGTAGGTTGGTTCAAGTTGATAGACAATGTTTTCCCGTTCCTTTCTTTCCACTGCTTTTTCGTCAAGCTATCTGACGGAAGAGAACACTTCCGACTTTTGCTGCCACGCTTGCGATGACGAGCCTGTTGAGCCAGCTGCTTCTTTTGCCAGCAATCATAAGTAAAGATTCTCGTATTATCACTTTGCTTTGTACTTGCACTATGGATGGCAGGTTGCGTCCAGAATAAAAATATCAATTTTGGGGATGTCACGATGAAAGTTGTAGAGGGAAGTGTAACTCCTTCAGGTTTGACAGTTCGCATTTCAAATAACACAGGAATTGATATCAATGGCGGGATCAATTACGATTTTTCTATTGAAAAAAAGGAAGATGATAAATGGTCACCAGTAAAAGAGATCGGCGATAGAACTACTGACACCGAAACATATATTTTTCAAGGAGAAAGAGATTTGAATATCAATTGGTCTGAAATATATGGTTCGCTTTCGGCGGGAGAATACAGAGTCGTTAAGTTCTTTTATCCATCGACAGAAGATGGCTCTTATGGTACAGACGATGGTTTTTACCTATTCGCTGAGTTCAGTATCGAGTAACAAATACGAATTTTATCGGGGAGCAGCAACCTCTGTCGGGGCTGTCAATGGTCGAGATGAACGGCGCACAAGTGCGCCGCCATTGACCGCCCCGCCCGGTCTTGCCCTGCGGTTATCAAGGCGGGCAAGCCCTAGGGGTGCTTGCCCGCCTCCTTTAATTTTGGGCGGAGGTCAGTAGCCGAAATTGGCCTCAAATTGAGGCCAATTTTGGCAGGGGCTTGCAAAGCCTAGATCCCTTGCAATCGCAGGCTTTCTGTGATACTATTTTGATACTAAGAAAACGAGGTGTCCTAAATAGCAGGTGAAATATTAACATATTTGCGAAAGTTTTTCTTGTGAAATCACTTCAAATACACCCACATATATTTGAATTTGCCGAGCAGCAATAATCTGGACCGCTTTCTGTCGGAGAACAATGAAAATTTCCGGGACACGCCGCTACAGCTGACGCTGCAGCGGCTCTATACCACCACCGGCCTCTCCAAGGCCGCGCTGGCCAAGCAGTCCGGTATCAGCGAGGTATATCTGCACCAGCTGTTCTCCGGCTGCCGCTTCCCCTCCCGCAACCGCCTGCTGTGCGTATGCTTCGGCCTGGGCGCATCGGTGGAGGACGCCCAGGGCCTGCTGCGGCAGGCGCGGCACGCGCCGCTGTACACCCGTGACCGGCGGGACGCCATCATTCTCTATGGTCTGAGCCACAGCATGACCTTGTTCCAGATCAACGACAAGCTGTTCACCGAAAAGCTGGATACCTTATGCTGACACCGACAGGGGAAACCGGGGAGAAAGCAAGAGGAGCGCCCATGTGGGCGCTCCTCTTGCTTTTCAGTCCGGCAGACGGCCCTCCGCCAGCAGCCAGGCGCCGGCGGCCAGCAGCAGCGCCTCCGGCGGAAGCCGCCCCCAGCGCAGGGGCAGGGGGATATCCTGCGGCTCGATGGCCGCGCCGTTCACCGCCGTCAGCCGCCGCTGCACGCACAGCACCGGGCGGGGCGTCAGGCCGGACAGCGTCAGGCTGCATCGGGGCGACAGGCCGCAGCCCACCACCTGCTGCGCCCGCAGAGGCGCGGCGGTGTTCTCCTGGGGCAGCAGCACCGTGCGGCACAGCGGCGCGCGGCCCAACACCGCCAGCCGCGCCGTGCCGGGCCGGTCCAGCACCAACAGCTCCCAGCACCGGCGCAGCAGCACCGCCTCGTCCACCGGCGGTACGGACGGCGGCAGCCAGCGCCCCAGTCCGCCGCGAAAAAATGCCATATCGACCATGTACGTCTCACCTCCCGCGTAGTCTGCCGCGCTTTGCGCCGTCTTATGCCCCGGTGGAAATTTCCCCTGTCCTTTTCGCGCCGGATGTGCTATACTGTCAGGTAGCTTGTTTCAGGAGGTGCCGCCATGCCATTCCGCGCGCATTTACATACCGTCAACCGTCACCGGCGCCTGGTGCGGCACTATTGCTTCAAGCTGGGTCTGGTGTGGCAGGGTCTGACCCACGACCTGAGCAAATACAGCCCCACGGAGTTTTGGCGGGGCGTAAAATACTACCAGGGCTGGCGCAGCCCCAACGACCAAGAGCGCCTGGAAAACGGCGTGAGTCTGGCGTGGCTGCACCACAAGGGACGCAACCGCCACCACTTTGAGTACTGGATCGACTACTGCCGCCGGGAGGATGGGACCATCTATATCGGCGGATGCAAAATGCCGAAAAAGTATGTGGCGGAGATGTTCTGCGACCGGATCGCCGCCTGCCGGGTCTATCAGGGCAACGCATATACGGACGCCTCCCCCTACGACTACTACCAGCGGAGCAAGGACCTGCGGCGGACGGATGCCAGCCGCTTCATGCATCCGGAGACGGCGGCGCTGCTGGACCGGTGGCTCCTGCTGCTGAAGGAGCGGGGGGAGGAGGCGGCCTTTGCCGCTATTCGCGCCGAGCTGGGGGACAGCGCCTACTGACGGCGGAGCGCAGGCGCTTTGTTAAGAAGAAAACAATAGATTTTTGAACATTTCCCTTGCTTTCCATCACTGTTTGTTTTACAATGTTTTGGTACATTTTGATGTGAGGTTGTCAACAACATGGCCCATCCCTATAAAACGCGGGAAGGCGGCGCCACCGTGACGGTGTTCGTACCCTACGACTGCCAGAACGAGGGGAGGAGCAGCACGAGCAGCGTGAATATCTCGAGACGGCCTGCAAGCATGTCGAACGTGAGCAGCCATTTGACGGCCGCCGGGAGCGCTGCATACGACCCCGATACCCCCGTGGCGCCATACCCCAGGCCGTTGCAGCCGATGCACGAGGCCGTCATGAAGAGTGAGTCGGTGACCGTATAGCCCCACAGGGTGATGATGCCGGTCGAGAGCAGGGTCAGCAGCAGGTAGAGCGACACGAAGGCCGACACCCTCGACACGAGGCTGCTCTGCAGCGCGCTGCCGTTGAGGCTGACGACGTATGTGCGCCTCGGGAATACGGTCTTGCGTATCTCGTTGCCGAAATTGCGCCCCAGCACCATCAGGCGGTCGGTCTTGATGCCGCCCGAGGTCGACCCCGCACACCCTCCGCAGAGCATGAGCAGTATGGTGACGAAAAGCGAGAAGGGCCCCCATGACTCGACCTCGGCGATAGAGAATCCGGTCGAGGTTATGGCCGACACGACATGGAACAGGGGATAGACCACGAGCCTGTCGGCTGTCGCGGGCGCACCTCCGATGATGGCCGAGGCCACATAGAGCAGCCATGCGATGCCCACCGTGGCCGCGAAGCATCTGAACACGTCGTTATCCCACAGGCGCCGCAGTCCCATGCGCCATGCGGCATAGAGTGTCATGAAATTGAGTCCGGCCACGAACATGACCCCTGTCAGCACCACAAGCACATAGTCTGACTGCCACCAGCCCACCCCCTCGTTGCGTGTCGAGAAGCCCCCGGTGGCTATGGCCGCGAATGTCTGGCACACGCTGTCGAAGAGGTCCATCGGCCCGAGCCACAGCAGCACCACCGACATGAGGGTGATGACGCAGTAGACACCCCAGAGCGACAGGGCCGTCTGGCGTATGCGCGGGTGCAGCTTGTCGTGGGTGATGCCTGTGGCCTCGGCGTTGAACATGGATATGCCCACTGCCTTGTTGAGCTCGGGGAGCAGTGCGAGCATGAACAGGATTATGCCCAGGCCCCCTATCCACTGTGTGAAGGCGCGCCAGAACAATATGCCCCGGCTGCATGCCTCGACGTCGGTGATCATGCTCGCCCCGGTGGTGGTGAAGCCCGATATGACCTCGAACATCCCGTCGGTGAACCCGAGCGGCGTTCGGCAGAGCATGAACGGGATGAGGCCGAAGAGCCCGAACACAACCCACACGAGGGCGGTGATGATGAATCCCTCGCGGCCCCGTATGTATGTGTCGGTGTGGCGCGTGAACCATTCGAGCACTCCTCCGGCTGCCCCCGCTGCGGCTATTGCCGCCGCAAAGGCCATCCAGTCGCTCTCGCCATACAGCAGGCATACTCCGAGCGGCACAAGCATCAGCAGCGCCTCGATGAGGATGAGGCGCCCGATTATGCGGGCTATGGATGCGTAACGGATTGATGTCTTCATGGGAGGGTCACTTGCGGAAAAGACGTTCAACCTTGGAGAGCGCGCCCGAGGTGAAGAGCACCACCACCTGGTCGCCGGGGCGCACCACGGTATGGCCTTCGGCCAGCATGCCGCGGCCGCCGCGTATGAGCCCCGCCACGGTGAGCTCTCTCGGCAACCCGAGCGCCGAGATGCACTCCGACACAATCCTTGCTCCCTCGGGGGCTATCATCCCGGTCACCTCTGCCTTGTCGAGCGAGAGGCACTGGGTGGTGGCCACGTTCGAGTCGAGAAGCACATTGAGTATGCGCCCCGCGTTGAGCAGCTTCTTGTTGACAATCTTGTCTATCGAGAGACTTTCGGCCTCGGGCACATACTGCAGCTCCTCGATGCGGGCCACGGTCTTGGGGACGCCATGCTCGCGTGCCACCATGCACGAGACTATGTTGGTCTCCGAGCTTCCGGTTAGCGCCAGGAACATGTCGCAGTTGTCGATGCCCTCGTCGCGCATCGTGCTCACGTCGTTTGCGGCGGCGTTGACGGTCACGACTTTCGGGAACCTCGACGCTATCGCCTCGCAACGCCCGCGGTCTGGGTCGATGACGGTGATGTCGTGGCGTGTGCCAAGCATCCCGAGCAGGTTCTCGGTGACACGCCCGGCACCTGTTATCATGATGCGGCGCACTGGGACAGGCTGCTTGCCGCACACCTCGGTGAGCCGGTCGATGTCGGCCGGAAGCACAGAGAAATATATCGTGTCGCCCTCGAGCAGTATGTCGTCGCCACGGGGGATGATGATGCTGTCGCCACGTTTTATGGCCGAGACGTGATAGAAGCGGGGATTGTCGGGAACATCGCGCAGCGGATGTCCGCACATGGTGCCTCCGTGCTCCATGCGCACTCCGGCCACGATGAGCTCGCCGCCGTGGAATGCCGACCATTCGCTCACCCAGTTGTGGCCGATGAACTGCGCTATCTCCTGTGCGGCCAGTTTCTCGGGATAGATTGTGCGGTCCACGCCACAGCGGCGCAGCATGGCGTCGACCTCGCCCGAGGCAAACTCGGGATTGTCCACGCGGGCCACACACCGCCGTGTGCCGCAATCCTTGGCAATCTCGCAAGCCAGCAGGTTGACCGTCTCGTCGGGCGTCACTGCCACGAACAGGTCGGCCCTGTCGGCCCCGCAGCGCAGCAGGGCGGCGCGCGACATGGGGCTCCCCTCGAAGGTGATGAAATTGCCCGTTGCCTCCAGCTCGGCCAGATGCTCGCGGTGAGAGCCCATCAGCACTATATCCTGATTCTCGACAGAGAGCATCTGGGCGATGTGTGTGCCCGTCTCTCCGTCTCCGGCAATTATGATTTTCATATCGGTGTCTTTATGTCGTCACAAAGGTATAATAAAATAACGAGAGATTAAGGCCGGATTGTTTGAATTCATGAGAATGTTTTTCCCCTTTTGCAAATTCGGGTCCGAATTGTTTTGAATGTTGGAGGTAAAGATGTAATTTTGCATCATATCGGGCAAGAGCGCCCGTGTCTTACATACAAAAGCGTTTCGTGCTTTATTCCATAACTGAAGAATTCGCAGACCTTTATTTTGCAGTATGACACTGACGGACGAATGATGTAACAACTCAATCGAAAAACCTTTTAACCGAATGGCTAAATTAGTTGTAAAAGATACTACGATCAGGACTCTTGCCAAAGATGGTATAGATTATATCTGCATCACCGACATTGCACGTCAGAAGAATCCTGACGAGCCCAAGGACGTTGTGAAAAATTGGATGAGGGTGAAAAATACTCTTGAATACCTTGGGTTGTGGGAGTCTTTGAATAATCCCGACTTTAATGGGGTCGAATTCGACCCCATTTTGAGAGAGGCCGGTTCGAATTCTTTTACGATGAGTCCAAGCCGTTGGGTAGAACTTACAGGAGCAATAGGCATTGTCAATAAGTTAGGACGTGATGGAGGAACCTACGCACAGCGGGATATTGCATTTAAGTTTGCAAGTTGGGTTTCTGTCGAGTTCGAGCTGTATCTTGTAAAAGAGTTCCAACGCCTTAAAGAAGAGGAGCAAAAAAATCTCGGATGGTCTGCAAAACGGGAATTGTCTAAAATTAATTACCGAATCCATACCGATGCCATCAAACATAATCTTATCCCTGCCGAAATTACCAAAGCACAGGCGAGCATCATCTATGCAAACGAGGCGGACGTACTGAATGTAGCGATGTTCGGTATGACGGCCAAACAGTGGCGCGACAGCAATCCCGACCTCAGGGGGAATATCCGCGATTACGCCTCGATCAATGAGCTTATATGTCTCTCCAATATGGAGAATCTCAATGCTGTATTCATAGAACAAGGGATACCTCAGCCTGAACGGTTGATAAAGCTAAATCTTATAGCAATCCACCAGATGGGTGTCCTCGAAAGCGGAGATGCCAGTCGAAAACTATTAAAATAAGTTTGTGACAGGACATATCGGCAAACCATCATTTCCCTATCTTTCAGTTTTATTGGGGCGGATGGTGGTTTTTTGTTGCTAATGTCGGGGCGATTGAGTAACTTTGCACGATAATACAAAAGCTGATTACAATGGACTTGTTTGACAAAATATCGGCCGACATCAAGGCGGCTATGCTTGCCCGCGAGAAGGTGAGGCTCGAGACCCTGCGCGGCATCAAGAAGGAATTTCTCGAGGCCAAGACTGCCAAGGGTGGCGACGGTACCCTCTCGGACGAGGCTGCCACCAAGATTCTGGTCAAGATGGCCAAGCAGCGCAAGGAGACCGCGGCTATCTATGACGAGCAGAACCGCATCGACCTGCGCGACAACGAGCTGGCCGAGGCTGCCGTAATCGAGGAGTACCTGCCCAAGCAGCTCACCGACGAGGAGCTGACCGCCGAGCTCAAGAAAATCATCGCCGAGACGGGCGCGACATCTCCCAAGGAGATGGGCCGCGTGATGGGAGTGGCCTCCAAGGCCCTCGCCGGACGCGCCGACGGCCGTGTCATCTCGGCCAAGGTCAAGGAGCTCCTTTCATAACACCACACAATTCTCAAATTCATCAAGATGCTTACTCTTCAACAGATAAAGGAAGATCCCGAACGGATCATAGCACGCCTGGCAGTCAAGGGTTTTGACGGCAAGCAGGGCGTAAACGACGTTATAGATTTCGACGACGAGCGCAAGAGCCTCCAGTTTCAGTCCGATACTCTCGCAGCCGAGCTCAAGAAGAAGGCCGACTCCATAGGCCGTCTCATGAAGGAGGGTCGCCGCGAGGAGGCCGACGAAGCCAAGAAGGAGGTCGCAGAAATCAAGGAGAAGCAGCGCGAGCTCTCAGAGCGCCTCGCCAACACCGAGAAGGCTATCCGCGATATCCTGTTAGGCATACCCAACGTGCCCTGCGACGCTGTGCCCGAGGGCCTCACCGCCGCCGACAACGTTGTCGAGAAGGATGGCGGCAAGATGCCCGAGCTCCCCGCCGACGCGTTGCCCCACTGGGAACTGGCCAAAAAGTATAACCTGATAGATTTCGAGCTCGGTGTCAAGATCACCGGACCCGGATTCCCCGTCTATATCGGCAAGGGCGCTAAGCTGCAGAGAGCCCTCATACAGTTCTTCCTCGACCGTGCGTCTGAGGCCGGATACCTCGAGATCCAGCCCCCGTATGTCGTCAACGAGGCTTCGGGCTATGGCACAGGCCAGCTTCCCGACAAGGAGGGCCAGATGTATTATATCAACGAGGACAACCTCTATCTGATTCCTACCGCCGAGGTGCCCGTGACCAACCTCTATCGCGACGTCATCATCCCCGGCGACAAGCTCCCCATCAAGAACTGCGCCTATTCGGCATGTTTCCGCCGCGAGGCCGGAAGCTATGGCAAGGATGTGCGCGGCCTGAACCGCCTGCATCAGTTCGACAAGGTGGAGATTGTGCGCATCGAGAAGCCCGAGAACTCGTATGCTGCCCTCGAGGAGATGAAAGACCATGTGCAGGGTCTGCTCGAGAGCCTCGGCCTGCCCTGGCACATACTGCGCCTGTGCGGCGGCGACATGAGCTTCACCTCGTCGATAACTTTCGACTTTGAGGTATATTCGGCTGCCCAGCAGAGGTGGCTCGAGGTGTCGAGCGTGTCGAACTTCGAGACATATCAGGCCAACCGCCTCAAGTGCCGCTATCGTGCCGAGGACAAGAAGACCCGTCTGTGCCATACGCTCAACGGCTCGGCCCTCGCGCTGCCCCGCATCATGGCCGCACTGCTCGAGAACAACCAGACCCCCGAGGGTATCGTGGTTCCCGAGTGCCTGCGCCGCTACACAGGGTTCGACATCATCAACTAATCCCGGCCCAGGAGCGTTGTATATATAAAATTTCAAGTTTATGGAGACAACACGCCAAGCCAAGATCGCACGCCTCATCCAGAAGGACCTGAGCGAGATATTCCGTCAGCAGACAGCCAAGACTCACGGCACGCTGGTCAGCGTCAGCGCCGTGCGTATCTCGCCCGACCTGAGCATAGCGCGCGTCTACCTCTCGATATTCCCCCCCGAGAAATCGCAGGAGATACTCGAGGGTATCAACGCGCAGTCAAAGACAATCCGCTATGAGCTGGCCCAGAAGGTGAGGTTCCAGTTGAGGAAATGTCCCGAGCTGAGTTTCTATATCGACGACTCGCTCGACTATATCGAGAACATAGACCGGCTGCTCGAGAAAAAAGGCTGACCCCCCTGCCGATGCCGGAGAAACCCTGAAGACACCTGATGCTCGCACTGCGTATAGCCCTGCGCTATCTGTTCGCCAAGAAAAGCCATACGGCTGTCAACGTCATCTCGATGATCTCGATGGCCGGGATAGCTGTGGCTGCGATGGCCATGGTGTGCGTGCTCTCGGTGTTCAACGGTTTCACCGACCTGGCATCCGAAAGGCTCTCGGCCATTGACCCCGACATGAAGGTGACGCCGCGCTCAGGCAAAGTGATTGCGGCATCCGACTCCATAGCCGCGGCACTCGCCCGTATCGACGGGGTGAGGGCCGCGGCTCCCGTATTGGAGCAGAAGGCCCTGGCCATGTCGGGCGACGCGCAGCTCCCCGTCACAGTCAAGGGTGTGCCCGGGGGCTACCAGAGCTTCACGGCGCTCTCCACGCTGGTCATAGACGGGGTGATGATAGACCCCGCCGACACAACCTATGCCGCTGAGGGGTATCCCGGGCCGTTCGCCCTGCTCAGTGTCGGGGCGGCCATCAATACGGGTGCCCGTCCTTCGCTCGAGAGTCCGTTGCTGCTCACCGTGCCCCGCCGCACGGGGCGCATCAATCCGGCCCTCCCGCTGGCGGCTTTCGTCACCGATACACTCTATGTCAGCGGCGTGTATCAGTCAAACCAGATGGAATATGACGAGGACATGATGCTTGTGCCGCTCGAGACGGCACGGCATCTGTTCGACTATTCCGACGAGGCCACCTCGATAGAGCTGGCACTCGGGCATGACGCCGACCCCGCACATATGCTTGCCGCCGTCGAGGAGGCCCTCGGGCCCGAATATATCGTGGCCGACCGCCTGCGCCAGCAGGAAGAGTCGTTCCGCATGATACAGATTGAGAAATGGATTACCTTCGCCATGCTGCTCTTCGTGCTTGTCATGGCTTCGTTCAACATACTGTCCACCATGTCGATGCTGATTATCGAGAAGGAGGACAACCTGCGCATACTGCGTGCCCTCGGGGCCACCGACGGCATGATAAGGCGCATATTTCTTGACGAGGGGCTGCTGATAGCCCTGATAGGTGGTGCGACGGGCATACTGCTCGGCATCGTCCTGGCGCTGCTGCAGCAGCATTTCGGCATCATCGCCCTCGGGGGAGACCACTCGCAGATGTCTGTCGTGGCCTACCCGTGCCGTCTTGCCGCGGGCGACGTGCTCATCACCTGCTGTGTCGTCACCGTGATAGGTCTGGTGTCGGGTCTTGTAAGCTCGCGCTCCGTGTCATCACGCGCATAGGCTCGCCCCAGAATTATTTCCTCATGTCAGTGTACGACAATTTTGGTTGCGTCGCGGGTGCCGCGGGCATCGGTGACGGTGACGATATAGACTCCCTGAGGCATGGTCGAGGTGTCGATTGAGGTATGTGTCGTGCCGCCCTGGACGGAGGTCGTCATCACCGTGCGTCCTGTCATCGAGACGACGCTCACCGAGCATCGCTCGCCCGATGTCTCGCCCAGCTCGACCTCGACCGGAGTACCCTGACGCGGCGCCGTGGGGTAGACCTTGACACGCATCGGGACGCCGGTCATGGCGAGTCCCGACTCATTGCGGGTCACCTCGTAGGCAATCTCATATTCCTCCGATCCATCCGCATTGGTCACAGGGGCCATGAGATAGTATCGGTCGCCCATCATCAGCAGCTCGTAGCCGCTGGCGTCGGCAGGCCCGTAATACCCCGAGGGGTAACGGACGGTTGCAATCTCGTCGCCGGTCTCGCTGACGACCCGGAATCCCGAGCGGCGTACAACCTTTCCCGACACCTGCTCGTAATCATTTCCGTATCGCACGGAGACTGTGGTGTAGACGGGTATTATCCACTCGTAGGCGGCGTCGGTGTTGAAGAGTGTCTGTGTGATGACCTGCGTAGCCATTCCGTCGGCCGACTCTGATCTCGGTACCAACGGTACGGGAACGGGTGTCACGGTCTCTCTGCGCTCGACGGGTGGTTCAAATTTATCCAGCGGGCCCCAGCCGTGTGACGCGTATTCGGCAGTGCATAGGTAGACCTGGTTTGTCTCCATGTTCCATGCCCGGAAGAGGGTGGGATAATCGTAACCGATGAGGTCGGCATAATAGTAGTCTGTCTTGTTGAAGGTCCCGAAATAACACATCTCCTCATCATCGGGATATAGACTCGAGATGCTCACGCCATAGCCCTCCTCTCTGAAGAGCAGCAATACGTCCCTGAACTCCATCCCTGTCAGGTCCACGCCTATGTCGATGGGTGTCCATGTCGTGTCGTAGCAGTAGACTTCGAGCGGGCCTTCGACTGCCTTGCTCACTTGCGACACGGCCTCTGTTGTGGGATATTGCGGTGTCTCGACAGTCCCCACGGTGTTGAACTCGTCATCGAGGATGGTGAACTTGCGTATCTCTGTGTCGAGGTCGATGTCGGTGACAAGCATCCTGGTCTGCCCGTCGGCAGTGAACATAGAGTGTATGAACCTCGGGTCGGCCGGAATGCGCATCCCCTTGTCTGCGATGAAATCGGCGTGCGACACGAGTGGCAGCGACACTGCGGCGGCAAGGATAAGTATGGCGGGGGTATATCTCATATAGCTGTGGTCATGGGATTCGGTAATGCAAAGTTAGCCCTTTTCTTCTGATAATCCAACATTATGGCTGCACTTTCTGTTGGAAACATTAAATAAAGCGGGTCGGATACTTACATATCCGACCCGGCAGTTGTGTCTGGAGGTATAAAGTGTCAGCGCACCGCAATCTTGGTGGCATTGCGTGTGCCGCGTGCATCGGTCACCGTGACCACATAGACTCCGGGCTGCATTGCTGCGGTGTCGATTGAGGTGCGGGTCGAGCCGGGCTCGATGTTGCGTGTCATCACGGTCTGTCCCGATACCGACACCACTGCGACGGTGCAGCGGCTCCCCGATGTCTCGCCCAGCTCGACCTCGACGGGTGTGCCGCGGTGGGGAGCGGTGGGGTAGACCTTGATGCGGATAGGGGCGCCGACTATGTTGAGTGCCGACGAGCCCTGTGTCACCTCGTAGATAATCTCGAACTCCTCGGTGCGGCTCAGGTTGGTGACGGTTGCCGAGAGGTAATACTTGTTGTCGACCATGAGCAGGTCATAGCCGTCGCTATAGCCTGTGCCATAGTATCCCGAGGGGTATGTCACCTCGGCAACGGCCGAGCCGTTCTCGCTCATCACCCTGAAGCCTGTCGAGCATAAAGTCTGCCCGGTGACGCGCTCATATTCATTCTCGTAGTCTGCGCTGACGGTAGAGAGGATCGGGACTATCCATTCGTAGGCCTCGTCGGTATTGAAGAGGGTCTGTGTGACATAGATGCTGTGCATGTCGCCACATTGCTCGGAGGTGGGATAGAGGCTGACGGGTCTGGGGCGGCGGGATTCGGTTGAGGTCTGTCCTTCGCCGTACTTGCCGGTATTTCCCCACTCGTCATATCCGTATTCGACCGCATACTCGATGCCGCACTGTGCGGCGCTGTCCCATACGCGGAATCTGTTCGGATACTCCATGCCGAAGATTTCCTGATAGTAATAGTCCCACTGGGCGTCGGGGAGATAGCGTGTCTGGCCGTCTACGGTCTGTTTGCGTGAATAGCCTTCCGAGTTACACATCTGCTCGAATTCGGCGGCGGAGATGCCTTCCCACCTCATGCCTTCCTGGCGATATGTCTCGTGCACCCCGATAGGCCCGCTGATTGCCTGATAGCGCGTAGATGTGGCTGTGACCTCGGGATATTGCGGGGTCTGGAATGTCTTGATGACGTTGAGACTCTTGTCGAGGATGGTGTATTTGCATGTACTTTCGTCATCGTTCCACTCGCGTGTCAACAGCAGGGCCTGATTGCCGGATGTGAACTGCGAGTAGATGAAGTTGATGCTTCCATCCATTCTCTTGCCTGTGTCCGTGATGGCTGCCGACGCGGGCACCTGCGCCAAGGCGAGAAGGGCGACGAGCCCCAGACGATAAGTCTTTTTCATGAAAAGGATTGATTAGGGTTTGTGTGATGGTGTGTTGTGTGGTATGTTTCCGGTTGCAAATATATGATAAAAAATGTGATTCACAAAATCCGTCACAAAAAAACGGGCCCGGCAACAGTCTGCCGGGCCCGGATGTGGCGCTTCGTAAAGCGGTCTGTGGGTCATTCGAGATAGCCGAACGAGCGGAGCTTGTTCTCGCGGTTGCGCCAGTTGGGCTCGACCTTGACGAACAGTTCGAGATAGACGCTCTTGCCGAAGAATTTCTCGATATCCTTGCGGGCCTCCATGCCCACCTTCTTGATTTTCTCACCCTTATGGCCTATGATGATGCCCTTCTGCGAGTCGCGCTCGACATATATCACGGCCATGATGTGGATGGAATTCTCCTTTTCCTCGAATTTCTCGACGATGACCTCGACCGAGTAGGGGATTTCCTTCTCGTAGAGCAGCAGTATCTTCTCGCGGATAATCTCGGTGACGAAGAACCGCGCGGGCTTGTCCGTGAGGGCATCCTTGCCGAAGAAGGGTGGCGAGACGGGCAGCAGCTCGATGATGCGGTTCATCAGGTTGGCGACGTTGAAATGCTCGATGGCCGAGACGGGGAATATCTCGGCCTTGGGGAGTATCGACTGCCAGCGTTCGGTGAGTTTCTCGAGCTCTCCCTGCTCCTTGACGAGGTCAATCTTGTTGATGACGAGGAGTACGGGTATGGTCTCCTTGGCCACTTTCTCGAGGAATCCGGCGTTTTTCGAGGGGTCTTCTACCACATCGGTGACATAGACGAGGATGTCGGCGTCGGTGAGGGCGCCCTCGCTGAAATTGAGCATCGACTCCTGCAGCTTGTACTTGGGCTGCAGCACACCCGGGGTGTCTGAGAATACAATCTGATATTCGGGGGTGTTGACTATGCCCATGATGCGGTGACGTGTTGTCTGGGCCTTTGAGGTGATTATACTGATGCGCTCGCCCACGAGGTCGTTCATCAGCGTCGACTTGCCGACATTGGGATTGCCCACGATGTTGACAAATCCTGCTTTATGAGTGTTTTCTTCCATATATCTGGGGTTCGTTTTGAGTTATAACAAAAATAGCACCTTAAAAGATGCTATTTCCGTAATAAATTTGAGTATCCGTGCAGACGGGCCTGTATCAGAGGTCCCACACGAGATACATGGCGCCCCAGGTGAAGCCGGCTCCGAAGGCGGTGAGGATAATCTTGTCACCCTTCTTGAGGCGGTCCTTGTACTGGTTGAGGCAGATGGGAATCGAGGCGGCCGATGTGTTGCCATACTCCTCGATGTTGACGAGCACTTTCTCATTCGGTATGCCGAGACGCGAGCCTACAGCCTCGATGATGCGGAGGTTGGCCTGATGGGGCACGAACCAGTCGATGTCGTCGACCGTGAGCGAGTTGCGCTCCATGACGTCTTTGGACGCGGTGAACATGTCGGTCACGGCGTTCTTGTAGACGTTGCGGCCATCTTGGAACAGGAAATGCTTTCCAGCCTTGACAGTCTCGACAGTGGCGGGCATCACCGAGCCGCCGCCCTCCATGAGCAGGTGCTCGAGGCCCTGGCCGTCGGTATGGAACACGCCGTCACGCACGCCGACACCCTCCTCTTCGGTGGGCTCGACCAGTACGGCTGCTGCGCCGTCGCCGAACAGGGTGCAGGTGGCACGGTCCTCATAGTTGACCATCGACGACATCTTCTCGGCAGCGACGATGACGATTTTCTTGCGCAGCCCCGAACGGATATATCCGGTGGCGTCCTCGAGTGCCACGATGAATCCGGCGCAGGCGGCCTGGATGTCGTATGCATACGCGCCGGTCATGCCGGTCTGATATGCGATCACCGAGGCTGTTGCCGGGAACCGGTAGTCGGGGTTTGATGTGGCGCAGATTATGAGCTCGATTTCCTCGGGCTTTGTCCCGGTCTCGGCCAGGAGTTTCTCTACGGCCTTGATGCCCATATACGAAGAGCCTTTGCCCTCCTCGTGGAGGATGTGGCGGCGCTTGATGCCTACTCGTGTGGTGATCCATTCGTCGTTGGTGTCGACCATCTTCGAGAGCATTTCGTTGTCTAAGATGTCGTCAGGGGTATAGGCGGCTATCCCTGATATACGTGCGTTCAGCATTGTGTGTGAGAGTGCGTGGAGGTGGTTAGAGATGGGTACATAAAATCACACACCGACGCGGTTTCCTCTGCAAGCGCCGAGGAATCCATGCCGATTTGTCCGGGCAGTCTGTCGTTCACCTTAGGTGCTGCGTGTGGTAGACTGGGTGGTGTCGTGATTCTGTTCTTTTTTGAGCCTCCGGCCCTTTTGGGGCCGGAGGCTGATGCCGTTATCCGGGATTCAGACGGCGGCAGTCTTCTCGATGGCGATGCGTCCGCGGTAGTAGCCACATTCACCGCACACGGTGTGATAGAGGTGCCATGAGCCGCAGTTGGGGCAGAGTGCCAGGGTGGGGACTACGGCCTTGTCGTGGGTACGACGCTTGGCGGTACGGGTCTTGGATTGCTTTCGTTTAGGATGTGCCATGACTTATTTGTTTGAATTTTGTTACTATATTTTATTATCGTTGTCCGTTTGCCACCGGCCTCTTTGCACGGGGCGTGGCGCGGGACGGATTTGGATTCTATCGGTCTTCGTCACCCTCTTTTGACGCGAGTCCCTTGAGGCCGTCCCAGCGCGGGTCTGTCTGTTCGGGCTCGGATGCCGGGGTGTCCATCGTGTCCATCTCTTCGATGAGCTGCTCGGCCAGGTCGGCGTCCTCGTCGTCCTTGACGGCGCGGTGTTTGCGCAGCAGCGCGCTCATGGCCCGGTTGCACTTGCCCATTGGGTGTACGTGCTTGAGGGGGATGGCCAGCGAGGCGGTGTCGTATATCATGTATGAGACGTTGAGGAACGAGTTCGACTCGGGTATCACCAGCAGGTCGTCTGTCTCCGAATAGTCGTCGCCATACTTGACATTGATGGTATATGACGCGTCGATGGGATATATCAGGTCGTCCAGACAGCGGTCGCATATCAGCGTGACAGTGCCGGTGATGTGGAACACGAGCTCATAGAGGTCGTGCTTGTGCGTCACCGCCAGCGACACGTCAAGATCTGCGTCGTGTATGTCGGCGCTCTCCATGTTGACGAAAAACTGTTTGCCGAGGTGATAGCTGACCTCTTGCGTGCCTTCGGGCATCGTCTTCAGCGGGAGGCGGAATTCTGAAAATTTTCCCACGTCAATAAGGGTTGAAAAAACTTTGCAAAGTTACGTTTTTTCTTTTGATTGCCAAAATATTCGCCCGAAAAATTTGCCCGACCGTTCTCACGAATAGTCGGGCCTGGATGTATTCACTAATCCTTGGGGGATATTTAGTGAATGGGGGATGGGGATGATTTTGATGTTGCAAAGGTAGGTAAAATTTCGTTTACCTCCAAGAAAATTCGTCAGATTCGGTCGAGTACGGTGCCCACGAGGTCATAGACTGCGGTCTTGTAGTTGGGGTTGGCCTCGGTGTTCATGCGGTTGGCGATGATGGAGCATACGGTCATGGCGCGATGGCCCATGAGGCGTCCCAGGCCCTGCAGGGGAGCTGACTCCATCTCGTAGTTGGTGACCTTGCGTCCGTTGTGGCGGAAGTGCTCGATGCGCTCGTTGAGGTCGGGGTTTGAGAGGGGGAGGCGCAGCTTGCGTCCCTGCGGCCCGTAGAATCCGACAGCCGAGATGGTGACGCCGCGCACCATGTCGTCGCGCCCGATGAGGTTGACCAGCTCCTCGTCTGCATCGACCACATAGGGCTTGGCCCACAGGGGATTCCAGCCTACAGACTCGCAGAAATCCTGCTCGAAGCCGAGGTCGGCCACCTCGTTGCGTCCGGCATAGTAGTTGAGCACTCCGTCAAAGCCTATGGATTTCTCGGCAATGACGGGTGTGCCCAGCTTGAGCTCGGGCTGCAGGGCACCCGACGTGCCTATGCGCACCATTGTGAGGCGGCGCTTGTGCTCGCGCACCTCGCGGGTCTTGAAGTCGATGTTGGCCAGTGCGTCGAGTTCGTTGATCACGATGTCGATGTTGTCGGGGCCGATGCCGTGCGACAGGCACATGATGGGTTTGCCGTTATATGTGCCGCCTATGGTGTGGAACTCGCGCGACGAGACCTCGAAATCGGTCGTGTCGAAGAATGACGCCACCATGTTGACACGTGCGGGGTCACCCACAAGGATGATGCGGTCTGTGAGCTGCTCGGGGAGGAGGTGCAGGTGGAATACCGACCCGTCGGGATTGATTATAAGCTCGGATTCGGGGATGATTTCTTTCATATCGGTCTGTATTTTTGATGATTATAATTGTATGCTATATCGGTCTGCATATCCGGTATGTACCGCCGGGTATGGCCGTGAGGAGGCCGCGCGACTCCATGTCTATCAGTTTGCCCATCAGGCGGTGTGTGGGCAGGTCGACACGTGCCGAGATGTCGTTGAGGCTGGCGTCGCCACGGTTGACGAGCACAGCCATTATGGATTCCTCCTCGGGCGTCAGTTCGTCGAACAGGGCAGGCTGTGTGCCCTCGGGCTCGCGCAGCGGCCATCGCATGGCGGCGGCGACATCCTCGGCCGATGTGACGAGCTGTGCCATATTGGAGGCTATGAGCGAGTTGCATCCGCGCGAGAAGCGGTCTGACACACGTCCCGGCAGGGCGAAGACGTCGCGCGAGTATGCCCCGGCCAGACGGGCCGTGAACATGGCGCCCCCCTTGTGGTCTGACTCGGCCACCACGAGGCAGTCTGAGAGTCCGGCCACGATGCGGTTGCGGGCCAGGAAATTGCCACGGTGTGTGGCGTCGACCGAGCGGTAGTCTGTCAGCAGCATGCCCCCCGAACGCACCATGCGCACCGCCGCGTCGCGGTGTGTGGCGGGATAGAGGGTGTTGAGTCCGTGTGCCAGCACCCCGATTGTGGGTACTCCGGCAGCCAGGGCGGCGCGGTGGGCGGCGATGTCTATGCCGTATGCGAGTCCGCTCACCACCACGAGGGGCTCGGTCATGGTGGCGGCGAGGTCGCGCACCAGAGTCTCGACGAACTCCGTGCCGTAGGTTGTGGCGTGACGTGTGCCCACGACTGATATGAACCTTGCCGAATTGAGGTCGGTGTCGCCGATTCCGTACAGCATCAGCGGGGCGTCGGGACATTCGAGCAGCCGTTGCGGATAGTCGGAATCTGTGAAGAATATCGCCCTGATGGAGTTGGACTCTACGAATATGGCTTCACGCTCGGCCTCGCGCAGGGCCTCGGCCCTCACCGCGTCACTGAAAGGACGTGAGTTGACTCCCGCGACAGCCGAGAGCTGGCTGGCGGAAAGCGAGAAGAAATTGTCAATCCCACCGACACGCCCGATGACATAGCGCGCAAACTCGATGGTGAGTCCGCGTATTGAGCTGAGGGCTATGCGTTTTATGAGGTCGGGCATATCGGGGAAGGGGATTATTCTATATCCAGCATCCGGGCGGCTTTGTCGCCGCGCGACAGGCGTCCGCCCTCGAGGATTACCACCGTGACTGTGGCATGCACCACATGTGCGCCGGTGGCCCGGTTGTGAATGTCCTGGACGAATATGAATCGGGCTCCGTCGCGCCTCACGGTGAGGGATGAGGTCATCTCGTCGCCCATGGTGAGCGACGACAGGTATTCGATCTCAATCTTGCGCACCACGGGGTCGACCCCCTCGATGTGCATCTCGCGGAACGATGTGCCACGGGCCTCGCAGAACTCGTGGCGTGTTATCTCAAGATAGTGGAGATAGTTGGCGTTGTTCACTATCCCCTGTGCGTCAGTCTCGTAGTCACGCACTTTTATCGTGGTCTGGAACAAGAGATTAAAGTTTAGAGATTAAAGTTTAAAGATTAGAGATTAAAGATTAAAGATTAAAGATTAAAGAGGGTTTAGAGCTTAAAGATTAAAGAGAGGAGATTAAAGTTTAAACATTTCTCTATAAACTTTAAACTATAATCTTTACCTCCCTCTTTAAACTTTAATCTTTAATCTTTAAACTCTTCTTTAAACTAAGCATTATACAGATATCTTTTTATTGACTTTTTGGGGGTCTTCTCGAATTCGTTGGCGATGAGCTGTATCTTGTCGATGCGCTCGTAGGGGGCGACGAGCTTGTTGAGCTCGGTGCGCACACGCTCCATCTCTTCGGGCAACCGCTCGTTCGAGATTTTGTCGCGGTCCATGGCCTCGTAGTCGGGATAGACGAGTGCCATGAGGCGTCCGCCACGGTCTACGACAAGACTCTCGGCAACGTATGGCATATTGTTTAGCTTGGCCTCAATCTCCTCGGGGTAGATGTTCTGGCCGTTCGAGGAGAGAATCATTGTCTTGTAGCGTCCGCGTATGAAGATGGTGTTGTCGTTGGATATTGTGCCCATGTCGCCCGTGTGCAGCCACCCCTCGGCATCAAGCACCGCCTCGGTGGCGTCGGGGTTCTTGTAATAGCCCTTCATCACGTTCTCGCCGCGCACACATATCTCGCCCGGTATCCTGGCGGGGTCGGGCGAGTCGGCAATCTTGGCCTCCATGATGCCGGGCAGCACGCGTCCCGACGAGCTGACGATGAACTTGCGCCACGGGGTGTAGCTGATGAGGGGGCCGCACTCGGTCATGCCGTAGCCTACGGTGAAGGGGAAGCCTACCTTGTGCAGGAACTCCTCGACCTCGCGGTTCAGAGGGGCGCCCCCGACAATGACCTCCTCGAACTCACCTCCGAATGCGGCGATGAGCTGCTGGCGTATCTTGCGGTAGACCATCTGGTTGAGGCCCGGTATGCGGGTGATGTGCCTGACATATCCCTTCTCGAGTATGGGGCGCAGTTTGTTGCGGTATATCTTCTCGAGTATCAGCGGCACACAGATGATAAGATTTGGCCTGACCTCGGCGAATGCCTTGAGAAGCAGTTTCGGTGTCGGGAGCTTGCCGAGCATGGTGATGTGTGTGCCCACAGCGAGGGGCACCAGCATGTCGAAGGCACAGCCATAAGCATGGGCCAGCGGCAGGAACGACAGGCACCGCGAGCCGCGATAGTGGAGGCGCGAGCCGATGCCGAAGACCACATTGCCCTTGAGGTTGCGCAGTGTCAGCATCACGCCTTTTGAGAATCCCGTGGTGCCTGAGGTATAGTTTATCTCGGCCACGTTCTCTTCGTCAAGGTCGGGATAGACGACATCGGCAGTGGTGAATCCGTGGGGATAGAGGCGTCTCATGCGGTCTGACAGCTTGGCCAGGGTGCGCTCGGCCTTGCCTGAGTTGGAGGGGTGCTCGGCCAGCACCTGGCGGCTGTCGAGCGAGAAAACAGCCTTGACCTCAGGAATCTTCTCGAACTCCATGTTGTCGAATATGGCGTCGCTGATGAAAAGCATCACGCTCCCCGAGTGGTTGATGATATGCTGGGCGTCCTGTACGTTGAAGTCGTGGAGCACCGGCACTATCACCGCACCGTATGTGAGGGTGGCCATGTATGTCACCACCCACTGTATCGAGTTCTTGCCCATGAGGGCTATCTTGTCACCCTGCCGGACACCGCACTCCCTGAACAGCAGATGTGTGGCGGCGATGCGTCGCGCCAGGTCGGCGTATGTCATGGTCGAGCCCGAGCCATAGTCCGTCAGTGCCGGAAGGCTCCAGTTCTGCCTGAACGATGAGGCGTATATCTGTAGCAGCTTATCGTGATTCATAATGCTCTCATAAACATGAATATATGTTATATAACGCTGATTTACAAACCATTGTTCAGCGTTATACGTCGCTGTCGGAATGGGTCCCGCTCCAACGCAAAGGCAAAGTAACTAAAAATCATCGAAATAGCAAAATAATTGTCAGGACTAAAATCCCGAGACGGTTTTCATCCGCTTTTTTTTGGCAGGTTCGGGATAAAGGCTTAACTTTGCCGTTGTCATGCATGCACACGCGTAACACACACACGGCATACACGCCTGACTTACCTAATCAAATCCAAATACATCAACATGAGAAAAATTTTATCTTCAGTGCTTGTGGCGCTCTGGTCGGTTCTTCCCGCCGGTGCCACCACATGGGGTATCATCGGCGAGTTCACACAGTGGGCCGAGGATTTCCCTATGACCGAACAGCCCGACGGCACCTACACCGCCACCGTCCCCTCGATCTCGGGCGAGTTCAAGTTCCGTGCCGACAATGACTGGTCGGTCAATTTCGGAGCCGCCGCCGGTCTCCTTACTCCTATCTCGGGCAACGTCACATATCCGCTCGCACAGGATGGAGCAAATCTCCGCATGGCCGCTCCAGTCGAGAATGTTACCTTCACCCTCAATCCGGCAGCAAGCACGGTGGTCATCTCAGGTTTACCCACCGACATGGAGCCAGTAGTCGTCCCCGAGGTCAAGGACCTATATCTCATCGGTGGCCCGCAGGGATGGTCGGCCAACCGCGGTATGCTTATGTCGCACAACCTGTATGCCGACACCTATTCATGCACAATCAACCTGGGGGCCAACGACTATTACGCCTTCGCAACGCGTCTCGGCGAGAATGAGGTAGACTGGGCGACACTCAATGCCAACCGCTACGGGCCTGCCCAGAACGATATGGTGCCCGTCGAGGATGCTCCAAATACTCTGGTCAAGCAGACCGACTCTGCATGGAAATGCGAGAAGGCCGGAATCTACCGCATGCAGGTCGACCTGAACGCCATGACGTTTGTCATCAGCGAGATCCGCAGGACATGGGGGCTGGTCGGTGATTTCTGCTCATGGTCCAATGATGCCGACATGACCCCGACCGGTGAGCCGGGCACATACACCGTTACGGTTGACAATTTCAGCGGTGATTTCAAGTTCCGTGCCAACCATGACTGGGAGTACTGCATCGGCTCGGCCGACGGGATGCCCATCACCGCAGACGGCACATACGTCGTCAGCGATAATATGGGAGCGATGAACCTCAATATCCCCCAGGTTGCAGAGAGGGTGACATTCACACTCGACACCCAGAATTTTCTGCTCAAGGTGAGCGGCATAGATGACTCGGGCATAGAGGGAATCTCTGTGGATACTCCCACCAATACACGTTATTACAACCTGCAGGGTATCCGTGTCGACAATCCCGCCGACGGCATATTCATAAAGGTATCGGGCGGAAAGAGCTCGAAGGTACGGCTCTGACACACCATATATAAATAGGTATTAAAAACGAAGGCGCCCTCCCGGAATATCCGGGTCAGGGCGCCTTCGGCAAGCTGAAATAGAAGGGTTATTTATTGACGCGGAACTTATCAGCTCCGGTTGTGAGGAAGTCGATGACCTGACGGGCGGCTGCGATACCGGCATTGATATTTGCCTCGGCGGTCTGCGCGCCCATCTTCTTGGGAGTGAAGAACACGCGGTCGCCAAAGAGTGCCTTCATCTCCTCGGCACGGTCGGGTGCCACGTCGGCGGCATACTTGAGGTCGGGACGTTCGGTGAGGGCCACGATGAGGCTGTCCTCGTCAATCACCTCCTTGCGGGCGGTGTTGATGAGCAGTCCACCCTTGGGCATAGACACGATGAGGTCGCGTCCTATCGAGCCGCGTGTCTCGGCGGTGGCGGGTATGTGGATGCTGACGACCGAGTTGGTGCTGTAGAGCTCCTCGACAGAGTGCATGGGGGTGACTCCGGCCTCCTCCATCACAGAGTCGGGACAGTAGGGGTCGACGGCCGACACCTCCATCTCGAAACCGCGGGCTATGCGGGCCACATTGCGGCCTACCTGCCCGAAGGCCTGTATGCCGAGCCGCTTCCCCTTGAGCTCGGTGCCCGAGGTGCCGTTATACATGTTGCGCTCCATCATCACGGCCATGCCGAACACAAGTTCGGCCACGGCATTCGAATTCTGTCCGGGAGTGTTCTGGACGCTCATTCCGGCTGCGGTGGCGGCCTCGAGGTCCACGTTGTCATATCCGGCACCGGCGCGTACCACAATCTTGAGGTTCTTTCCGGCGGCGATGACCTCGGCGTCTACCTTGTCAGAGCGCACGATGAGGGCGTCGGCATCGGCCACGGCCTCGAGCAGGTCTGCCTTGGCGGCATATTTCTCGAGCAGGGCGAGTTCGGCTCCGGCCTCCTCGATGACCTTGCGCATACCCTCGACCGCCACAGGGGCAAAGGGCTTCTCGGTTGCGATGAGTATCTTCATTGTATGGGGGGGTTGTGGTGGTTATCAGTGAAGTTTCTCGAAATCCTTCATGGCGTCGATGAGCACCTTGACGCTCTCGACGGGAAGGGCGTTGTAGAGCGATGCGCGGAATCCGCCCACCGAGCGGTGTCCCTTGATGCCGACAATGCCGCGTGTGGTGCAGAAATCGACGAAATCCTTCTCGAGCTCCTTGTATTCGGGAGTCATCACGAAGGTCACGTTCATGATCGAGCGCGAGTCCTTCTCGGCTGTGCCTACAAACATCTTGGACGAGTCGATGGCGTCGTAGAGCATGGCTGCCTTCTCGAGGTCGATCTTCTCCATGGCCTTGACGCCGCCTATCTCCTTGTAGTAGCGCAGGGTCATCAGCGATGCGTAGACGGGAAGCACGGGAGGAGTGTTGAACATCGAGCCCTTCTTGATATGTGTGCGGTAGTCGAGCATGGTGGGGATGGCACGGTCTACGTGGCCAAGGGCGCTCTCCTTGACGATGACAAGTGTCACACCGGCGGGGCCCATGTTCTTCTGCGCTCCGGCATAGATGAGGTCATACTTGGCCACGTCGACGGGACGCGAGAAGATGTCTGACGACATGTCGGCCACAAGAGGGCAGGGGACGTCGGGATCCTGGCGCAGCTCGGTGCCATAGATGGTGTTGTTGGTGGTGATGTGCAGGTAGTCGAGTCCGGCAGGCACCTCGTAGCCGCGGGGATAGAAGGTGTAGTTGGCATCCTTCGACGAGGCGAGCACGTCGACCTCGCCGAACAGGCGGGCCTCCTTGATGGCGTTGGCAGCCCATGTGCCTGTGTCGAGATAACCTGCGCGGGTGCGCAGCAGGTTCATCGGGGCCATGGCGAACTGGAGGCTGGCGCCGCCGCCCAGGAAGAGCACGTGATACCCTTCGGGCACCTCAAGCAGCTCCTTGACCAGAGCCTGGGCCTCGTCCATGACGGCCACGAACTCCTTGGAGCGGTGTGATACTTCGAGAATCGACAGTCCCGTACCGGCAAAATCCTTGACGGCATCGGCTGTATGGCTGATGGTATACTCGCTCAGGATCGAGGGTCCGGCATAGAAATTATGTTTCTTCATACCTGATATTTTTGAGTTGATTTTCTATCTTGCAAATTTAAGCATAAAAATCGGGAATCGGAAATCGGTGCATGTGATTTTTTCACGGTTTCGCCATCCCGGATTCCTGATTGTCAGCCGTGGCGCTCCAGCGGCGTGTCTGGAGCTCTGCGGCCTTCATCTCGGCGGGGTTGTCGGCGGGTGTCCATAGCTGCCGGTGGCCCAGCGTGTCGGGCATATACTGCTGTATGGTGAAATGCCCGGGCCAGTCGTGGGGATACTTGTAGTCACGCCCGTAGCCCATCTCCTTCATCAGCGATGTAGGGGCGTTGCGCAGGTGCAGCGGCACGGGCTGGTCGCCTGTCTCGCGCACCAGTGCCAGCGCGGCGTCTATCCCCATGTAGGCCGAGTTGCTCTTGGGCGACGTGGCCAGATAGACGGCACACTCGGCCAGGGGTATGCGTCCCTCGGGCCACCCTATCTTGTGGATGGCGTCGAAGGTGGCGTTGGCCAGCAGCAGGGCGTTGGGGTTGGCCAGACCGATATCCTCGGCGGCCAGTATGATGAGGCGGCGCGCTATGAATTCGGGTTCCTCGCCCCCCTCGACCATCCTCGCCAGCCAGTAGAGGGCGGCGTCGGGGTCGCTGCCCCGGATGCTCTTGATGAAGGCCGATATGATGTCGTAGTGCATCTCGCCCCCCTTGTCGTATGCCGCGGGATTCTCCTGCAGGCGGTTGGTGACGAGGGCGTCGTCGATGACCAGAGTCTCGCCCTGCGGGGTCGACTGCTCGAGCAGGTCGAGTATGTTGAGCAGCTTGCGGGCGTCACCTCCCGCAAAACGGAACAGGGCCGTGGCCTGGCGCACCTCGGGGTGATGCGATGCTAGAATCTCGTCGTTGGCCAGGGCACGGTCGAGCAGGGTCTGCAGCTCGGGCTCCTCGAGCGGTCTGAGCGTGTAGACCTGGGCCCTCGACAGCAGCGGCCGTATCACCTCGAACGACGGATTTTCCGTAGTTGCTCCTATCAGGGTCACTGTCCCGCTCTCGACGGCACCGAGCAGGCTGTCTTGCTGCGACTTGCTGAACCGGTGTATCTCGTCGATGAACAGGATGGGCCTCCCGGTGGCGAATATGCCCGACGAGTCGCGGGCGCACCGCTCGATGACCTCCCTGACCTCCTTTACCCCCGAGTTGACGGCCGAGAGTGTGTAGAAGGGGACGTTGACGGTGTTGGCGATGATGCGTGCCAGGGTGGTCTTGCCCACTCCCGGAGGGCCCCAGAGTATGAACGAGGCCACACGGCCGCTCTCTATCATGCGGCGCACGATGCCCCCCTCGCCGACAAGATGGGTCTGGCCTATGTAATCGTCGAGCGTGCGTGGACGCAGACGCTCGGCAAGTGGTGCGTTGGTCATTGGTCTGTTTGCTTTATCAGGTACAAATTTAGTGAAAATAGCCCGGAATGATGTGTTAAAGGAAATTAATTGGCGGCGGATTCTTTCTGCCTTAAGAATTTTTCATTAATTTTACGGCGTGTCAGCGGGAACTCTGCGGCGCTTGCCGAACTTTCGGGCTCGACCGGCGTTGATTCTGTAAAGGGCCCCGTGGCTCTGACTTGAATCAACACGAAAAAGCTAACGTTTTTAAACTATTTTGCAATGAGCGCACAACGTAATACCGGAACCCCCAAGACCATGCGTAACATATTTGGCATCATAATGATTGCCATATATCTCGGCGTCGGCATCCTGTTTCTCTGCGGATATTTCAACATCCTCTTCCCCACATGGACGTGGGTTCGCTGGGTAGGCGGCGCTCTGTTCATAGCATATGGTATCTGGAGGGCTTACCGCCAGTTTGCCGGAATCGACCCGGGATACGGCAACGACCCGGACCCCGACGATGAGGACGACCCTACATCGTTCCGTCCCCGCAAGTGACACACACTGAGACGATTTCTAAAATCACACCTGACAGATGAGATTCAGCATACACAATATATTGCGTGTCCTCCCCGTCGCCCTGATGGCTGCGGGGATGCTCGCGTCATGTTCGGGCAAGAAGGCCGAGCCAAAAAGACAGCCTATCGCCAAGGTGGCTTGTGACGAGTCGTTCGAGTCGATAATGGAGCAGGAGATTGCCGTCTTCGAGTATGTATATCCCAAGGAGGATGTCATCGCATACTATGTGCCCGAGAGCGAGGCCATAGACTCGATCATGGCGATGGGCTCGGTCAAGAACGCCGTGGCCACACGCGCCCTGACCGAGCAGGAGGTGGCCTATCTCAAGTCTAACAAGAAGATAGTACACCAGCAGAAGATTGCCGTCGACGCCCTGGCGCTGATAGTCAATCCGGCAAATCCCGTCGAGATACTCTCAAAGAAGGATATTGCCGAGATTCTGTCGGGCGACGTTACCCGCTGGGACCAGGTGGAGCCGTCAAAGCTCGGCGACATCAAGGTGATATTTGACCACCAGGGCTCGTCGACCGTCAAGTATATGCGCGACTCGGTGCTCGACGGACGCCCCTTCGGGCCTAATGTCTCAGCTGTCAAGTCCAACCCTGAGGTGTTCAAGGCCGTGGCCAATGACCGCAATGCCATCGGCATCATCGGCGTGAGCTGGGTGACATCCGACATGTCGGGCCGCGAGAAGTCTGTCGAGGAGATGGCTCAGGCTGCCGAGGCCAGTGACACGACGGTCATGGACTTCAACAGCGACGTCAAGGTGCTCAAGGTGCGCGGCAACGACGAGGTCACCGCCTATAAGCCCTATCAGGCATACATATTCGACGGCTCATATCCCCTGCACCGCTCAGTCTACATGATATGCACCGCTCCCGGAGGCACATCGCACAGGTTCTACAGCTTCGTGACAGGTTTCCAGGGCCAGAAGATAATCCAGATGACCGGAATCCTGCCCGCCACGGTGCGTCCGCGTATGGTGAGCGTGGAGTAAACCTTAAGTCGCGGCTACACAATATTAGCCGGCCGAAAACGTTTAATCAGAAATACAACAAAACAACAATAAGTTAACCGATCGATGAACTTACGCATTATCACTTCCCTCTGCATCGGAGGACTCTCTCTGGCTGCTCTCGCCCAGGGCGGCTATCAGGACGGCGTGGACTACTATAACGCCGACCGCTTTGACAAGGCAAAGACCATCCTCGAGAAGACACTTGGCGACGCCTCGACCGACAAGGCCGTCAGCTATTTCTATCTCGGCGAGCTGTCTCTGCGCGACGGCAATACCGCCGCTGCCAAGACCAATTTTGACAACGGTGTACAGGTCAATCCCGCCTATGGCTTCAACTATGTCGGCCTTGGCGAGATCGCACTCAAGGCCGGCGACAAGAAGGAGGCCGAGAACCAGTTCAAGGCTGCCGTCAACTCTGACAAGAAGAACGGCGCCATCTATGCGGCCATCGCGCGCGCATACTCTGAGGTTGACCCTGTGGCTTACGCCAAGGAGATTGACAAGTATATCGCCCAGGGTATGAAGGTCTCCAAGGATAAGGAGCCTCAGGTATATGTGCTCAAGGGTGACCTCGCCAAGGCAAACGACCTCGGCGCAGCCGCAGGTTTCTACGAGCAGGCCATCATCTATCAGGAAGAGAACGGCAGCGTGAATCCCGAGGCATACGTCAAGTATTCGAACCTCTATAACAAGGTGAACCCCGATTTCGCCATCGCGAAGCTGGTCGAGCTCAACGAGAAGCTCCCCACCTCGGCCCTGGCTCAGAGCGAGCTCGCCGAGAAATACTATGACGCCAACCAGTTCACCCGCGCGGCCGAGCAGTATGGCAAGTATATCAAGAACCCCAACCACTTCCAGGGTGACGAGCAGCGCTACTCGGGCCTCCTCTATTTCGGCAAGAAATATAAGGAGTCTCTCGACGTGGCCAACCAGGTGCTCGCCAAAGACCCGAACAACGAGTATATGCAGCGCATGGTGATGCTCAACGAGGCCGCCCTCGAGAACTGGCCCGCAGCCGAGGCAGCCGGACAGAAGCTCTTCGCCCACAACGATGCCAAGTTTACAGCTACCGACTACTCGACATACGGCGAGGTGCTCGGCAAGCTCGGCAAGCCCAACGAGGCTGTGGCTGCATACGAGGCCGCATACGCCCTCAACCCCGAGAAGAACAAGCAGATGCTCGCTGAGATTTCGGAGATGTACAACAAGCTCGAGAACGACTCGATGGCCGTGGCATATATGCAGAAATATGTCGACCTCGGCGATGCCTCGCTCAACGACTATTACATCCTGTCTAACCGTTACAAGAACCTCGCGCTGACACGTCCCGAAGGTTCGCCCGAGCGTGCAGAGGCAGCATCCAACGGTATCAAGTACATCGACCTCGCCCTGGCCGATGCCGCCAACAAGGGTCCCCTCTACCGCAACAAGGCCGCCCTGCAGATGATCCGCGATGGCAAGCCCACCCCCGAGGTGATGGAGACATACGAGGCCATGCTCGCTGCCTTTGACGAAGATGCCGCCAACAAGGAGAAATATGCCGACGTCTATAAGAACACCTATACCACACTCGGTTCGTTCTACATGGCCGAGGATCCCGCCAAGGCCAAGATGTATCTGAGCAAGGCTCTCGAGATGGATCCCGAGAACGAGGGTCTCAAGAAGGCTATAGACAAGCTCTGACAACCATACTGACATAGGCTATATGTCATACCCGGGAGCCGCCTCCATATCGGAGGTGGCTCCTTTGTGTTAAATAGTGTTAAAAATGGGGGGGGGTAATTTGTCGGTTCAGAAATTTTATGCTTACATTTGTCGGACAACATGACTTACTTGTCTAACCATAAATCTATTGTCATATAATGCACACACGAATCCTATCGTTTGCTGTTGCCCTTTGCGCCTCTGTGCCGGGGCTGTTGGCCGCTCCGTTCGAGTATCAGGGCCTGTGGTTCGAGCCCATCGACGACACAAATACCTGTGCCGTGGTCTCCAATCCGGATTATAATTTCAAATATCAGGGTGAAGTGGTCATCCCTGCGACGGCCAATGGCTATGCCGTGACCCGAATCAAAGACAACGCGTTCTCATATTGCGAGGAGCTGACATCCGTCACCCTTCCGGCCTCGGTCACCGAAATATATATGCCTGTCTTCTCGTCCTCTCCCAAACTTGCCTCTATCAATGTCGATGCCGCATCGGCCTCTTTCACGGCAATTGACGGCAATCTCTACGACAAGGATGTGACCACCCTTGTTGCGGTCAAAGGCATCGCGGAATCAATAGACCTCCCGGAGTCGGTGATACGCATAGGTGGATATGCTGCTCAACTGAACAGGAATTTTACAGAGATGACGCAGGGTGGACACGAGCCTTATCAGATACAGGAAATCGGCGAGCTTGCATTTTGGAACACGGGTATCAAGAGGTTCAGCTCGTATGCGACGATTGTCGGAGCGGAGGCCTTCGAGGGTTGCGCGGATCTTGAGTCCATTTCTCTCCCCGCACTTGAGGCTATCCCCAACCGTCTGTGCAACTGGTGCAAATCATTGCGGACCATCAATATCAACTCGGCAGTGAGCATTGATTTCCAGGCTTTCGCAAGCTGTGAGAGTCTGGAGAGTGTTACACTCCCATTCAGAGTGGAATCGCTTGGCGAGCAGGCGTTTGCTGACAACCGTGCCCTTAAGTTTGTCGATTTTGGCAGGTCTTTGACTGAGATAGGCGAGAATGCGTTCCGCAATTGTACCGGTCTGCGTTCTATTCAGTCAAATATAGCAGTTCCTCCGGCCAATGTGGCTGCGAATGCATTTGAGGGTGCGTCGGTTAGCGACTGTATCCTCTTCACAGAGATCCCCGATGCTTACCGCAACGTTGCACCGTGGAACGGTTTCAAGAAGGTGATGACAAATAAGTTTGTCAAAGATGGTGCCGAGTTCTCGATATATGTCGATTCACCTCAGTATGGTGCATTTTTCAAGCTGCACGATTCGGCTGTTAGCTCGTATGACATTCCGGCAGCCGTGTCTTACGACGGCCTCGACATTGGGGTCAAGACCATCTTCGGCGAAGCGTTTAAAGAATTACCCTCTCTACAGAAAGTCACAGTCCCCTCGTCTATAGAGTCTATCTGGCAGAACGCTTTCACTGATTGTCCCGCATTGACCGATGTTGTGATGGTCGACGGACTTTACGGAGTGTCGAATTTTGCTTTCAATGGATGTAATGCCCTGACACATCTGTCGCTTCCGGCTACGGTGGAGGCTGCATATTCCATCGCACGCAACTGCAACGCCCTCACCTCTATCGACGTTGCTCCGGCCAATGACATCATGTTCTCGGAAGATGGTGTGCTCTATCTGCGTAAGAACGAGATGAATCCTCAGTTGCTTTATTCCGTGCCGACGGGTCTGGAGAAAGTTGCCGTTCTGCCCGGAACGACCGGAATTCAGCCAATCGCCTCCCTTATGCTCAAGGAGATTGATTTCCCCGAGAGCATGGAAAACTTAGGCAACTATCTTCGCGAGTGTCCGGCCCTCACATCTATCAGTTGCCGCTCGGTGACACCTCCTATGCTTGCGTATCGTTATGGAGTAGCTGAGGAGGTATATCAGAACGCCACCGTCTATGTCCCTGTCGGCGCGCTTGACAACTATAGGAATAATGATGCGTGGGGGCAGTTTGTCAATATTCAGGAAAAGGAATTTGAATCCTCCTTCACTGAGATTGCAGTCGGCGGCGTGACCGTCCGTGTAGCCGGAGGCCGCATTGTGGTCGACGGAGCCGACTCTGCCACTGTCTACGACCTCTCTGGCCGTCCCGCATATCAGGGCCCCGCAGCCGACCTCCCCATCCTTCCCGCAGGTGTCTACATAGTCAAGGCCGCAGACACCGTTGCCAAAGTCGCATTATAAACCTTATCCCCATATCCTCCCGCGGGCTGCCCACCACGACAGCCCGCGGCTTTTTATATAATGAGGAATTAGGAATGAGGAATTAGTAATGAGGAGTGGGAGTATGATATGAGGATAAGCAGACGTGAGGGGGTGACATATAGAAAATCCATTGCGAGGTGTAGGTCTGAGAAACCCAGCCGCGAAGCGGCGACCTGTGGGAAGCCCCACATCGAGCCCGCAGGACGAAGGTGTGGGGTGGAGACGGGTATCCCCTTTCGGGCATCGGAGATGTCCGCTAATACTCAACGTATGACATCGCCCCTTGTCGGGGCTCAGGGATATATATGCCATCCTCCCGGGGTTCCCTTCGGTCACCCCGGGTTAATCATGACATCGGCCCTTGCGGGCCTCGGTTGTGCGGGGTGATTTCTTTTCAGGATCTGCGGGATTCGGTTGTGTGGGGACGATTTTTTATCCTGACCCTTGCGTGCCTCGGGTGGGATAGGCGAATTCTTCTCCGACATGCGTGCCTCGGTTGGGATGGCTCTTTCCTATATCTGGGGCGGGGATGTGCGGAGCCGAGAGACGGAGCGGCGGAGCCGCGGTGATTATCGGGAAACCCGCGCGCAGTGTGGGGCCCGCAGGATACCAATATGAAGACAGTCTCGGAGAGACATCATTATGATATCCTCTGGGTGGGGGTGGAGGCCCGGAGGGCCGATGTCATGGTTAGCCCGGGGTGACCGCAGGGAACCCCGGGAGGATGGCGTATATATATCCCTGAGCCCCGCCAAGGGGCGATGTCATGTGTTGCGGCGGGCTGGAGGGGGCCTGAGACCGCCCAAATGTTAATTTAATGTTAAAAGCTGATGAAAATTTGGTTGTGGAGGGAAAAGTGCCTACCTTTGCACTCGCTTTTGAGAAGCACCCCTCGCAGAGGCGATGAGGGCGGTCCTGAGACGGGGATCCGGCGATAAGGCCGATGAGAAATGTTAAAGGACTGTTAAAAACGCTGAAAGACTTGCACGGTAGGAAAATTCTCCTTAACTTTGCAAAACATTTCGCGAGAGTCTCGCGGGAGCATCTGAAAACACAGAGCACATTGAAAGAATTACAATAGACAAATGGAAGTAGTACAAGAGTAATTACTTGAGGTAATTAGTTTCTACTGTCAATTCCAATACGTTCAACCGGGAAACCTTAACGGAAGGGCCATGGACGGAACGGACTCGTTCGGTGAAAGCAGAACAAGAACAAAACTTTCGGTTCTGTCTTGCTTCTTTAACATAGA